>Ga0209309_10000071_pt1 | contig 137288 bp, 124 predicted proteins | sample COGITO_mtgs_1204_2_FD_184807 | JGI IMG/M metagenome (GOLD analysis project Ga0209309, IMG submission 184807) | Pelagic marine microbial communities from North Sea - COGITO_mtgs_120412 (SPAdes) (version 2) | ecosystem: Environmental > Aquatic > Marine > Epipelagic ... | reverse complement strand
TCTTGATGCTTGTAAGCATCTTTTTCAGCATTGCTTCATTTGCCCAAAAGGGTAGCATAAGCGGAACTGTGGTTGATGCGACAACGCAAGAACCTTTAATGGGAACCAATATTGTAGTTCGCGGAACAAACACCGGAGTATCTGCAGATGAGAATGGAAATTTTAAATTAGATAACCTCGACCCAAAAACATACACTATAGATGTATTTTTTATGGGGTATGAAAGTATAACTAGAGAAGTAAAGGTTGGTGCAGGCGAAGATGTAAGCCTGAGCCTTAGTTTAAATCAGTCTTCTTCTGTAATGGATGAGGTGGTTCTTTCTGCTTCTCGTAGACCTCAAAAAGTAACTCGAGCTCCAGCTACTATTGCCATTATAGGTTCTAAAGAAATTTCAAATTATGCCGGTAATCCGGGAGAATTGGCAGCCAGACAAAAAGGGGTAGACTTTGTAAGAAGTGGAGTGCAAGGAACTGGGATCAATATTCGTGGTTTTAATTCTGCTTTTAACTCTAAGAATTTACAAGTTGAAGATGGAAGAATTTCCACTTTGGTAGCCACTGGATTACCATTTGGATCTTTTACTACTATAACTAAAGATGATATTGAACGTGTAGAGATCATTTTAGGGCCTAATGCTGCGCTTTATGGTCCCAATGCTCACAACGGGTTAGTAGCTACTATTACTAAAGACCCAAGAACTTCTGAAGGAACAGATGTTGCGATTGCAGCCGGAAATCAAGAGGTTTTTAGTGCGCGTTTACGTCATGCTATGAAACTTTCAGATAAATTTGCTTTTAAAGTTTGGGGAGAACACACTCAGGGTAAAGAGTTTGATTATGTAGATTCTGTGTATGTAGGAACTACTGCTTACCCAGAATTAGAGTTAGATAGAAAATTCTCTACAACAAAATATGGAGGAGCTGCTTATTACTCACTTTCAGATAAAACAGACCTTATTGCTTCTTATGGACATAGTAATAACAGCAATCTTGGGGTTACAAATGCGGGAAGAAATCAGATCACAGACTGGGCTATAGATTATGCTCAAGCTAAACTAGTTTCTCCTCACTTCTATGCTAACCTTTATCATACCTGGAGTAAGACAGAAGATACTTATGCCATCAATCAGCGCACACAAAATTACGTTTCATTTATCAATAATGGATTTTCGGAGCAGGAAGCTTTAGCGCGTTCTTATACAGAACAATGGTTTCCAATAGAAGGTATTCCAGATGGTGGCGTAAGCTTACCTAGAGGAAGTGTTTTTAAAGACAATTCCAGAAGATTGAATGCAGAAGCCCAATACAATAATGAACTAGGAAGTTTTAAGTATGTTCTGGGTGCACAATTTCAACAAGATCATGCAGATTCTAAGAACACCTATTTATTAGATGCAGATGGTCCAATTAAAATAGATCAAACAGGAGTTTACGGGCAAGTGGAATACACTTTTGAAGAAGCCGATCTTGATCTATTGTTTGTAGGTAGGTATGACGATCATGAATTATACGGAGGAAACTTTATTCCGAAAGCTGCAATTGTAAAGAACTTCGATTTTGGTAGTTTCAGATTGACTTACGGAAAAGGGATTGCGGCACCTTCTATTCTTAATTTAAGTGGAAATCTATTTGGTGGATTGGTACTTGGTAACGGAGAAGGGTTTACACTTCAAGATGGAACGGTAATAGATCCCCTAAAAGTTGAAACAATCAAATCTTATGAAGTTGGATACAAAGGAAAATTAGCTGGAGATAAGTTATTCTTAGATGTGAATGCTTATTACAATATGTCTGAAGATTTCTTAAGTCCGCTTATCAATATTACTGCTACATCTCCGGTTACAAAAAGAGGAGACACTCCAATTGGAGAGGTAATTCCTGGATCTACGGGAGCAGTAGTGCTTACCTATTTAAATTTCGGATCTGTAGATACTTATGGTGCAGATTTCGGATTGAATTATTACCTGAATGATAGAAATAGATTTTCATTCAACTATTCTTACTTCGATTTTAGTTTAGATAAGAACGATCTGGCAAATGATGCCAACAAAGATGGTGTTGTTACAACAACAGATTTACCAATAAATACTCCGAAGAATAAATTTGGATTAGGGTATTATTATACTTCGCCAAAATTCTACGGATCTCTTTATACCAGATACGTTCAGGAATATGACTTTTTCTCCGGAATTAATATCGCCGCTAAAACTCAAGATCTTAATGGAGATGGTACTAATGATGTAATTGAAAATGCCAGAAATGGTAGAACTTGGAACTACGGTCCGTTAGGAGGATTTGTAAATGTTGATTTAAACGTAGGTTACAACATCACAGAAAACTTAGCAATAGGAGCAAGTATTACTAATTTATTCAATTCTGAAGTTAGGGAGTTTGTTGCTTCTCCAGAAATTGGAAGATTATTTCAAGTAGAATTAAAGTATCATTTACCTATAGGAGCTTTAAGAAAATAAAGCAAAAGGATAATAGATGATCCAACAAAGAATATTAAATAATAGTATAAACATAGAATACTTGGATCAGGGAGAAGGAGAAGTTTTACTTCTTCTCCATGGGCTGGGTTCTTCCAAAGCAGACTGGGATTTTCAAATCGAGACGTTAACTAAAAACTTTAGAGTTATAGCGCCAGATTTTAGAGGTCACGGTAATTCTTCAAAACCTTTATCGAAAAAGGAGTATGGAGTTAAGCTTTGTGCAGAAGATATGTGGCTATTGTTAGAAGAGCTAGATGTTACCAGATGTTCTGTAATTGGATTTTCCATGGGTGGAGCAGTAGCATTTGAAATGGCTGTAAAATTTCCATCACTATTTCGCAAGATGGTGATTGTAAATACGGCACCAGATTTTAATAATCTAGGTAAGTTTGGAGAAGAAATGATCCAAGAGAGAACAGATCTTTTAAGGTCTAAAGGAATGGATGCCATGGCTAAAAAAGTTTCCAAAGGCATGTTTCCGGATAATAATCAAGAAGAACTTCAGAAGGCATTTTATAATAGAGCTCGTAAAAATGAATTAGAACCTTACTACAATTCATTTATAACTTTAATGGAATGGGGCTTAGGAGATAAAATTGAAGAAATATCGACTCCGAGCTTGGTGGTAGCATCACAATTTGATTACACCCCTATAACTTCAAAAGAGCAGTATGTAGAAAAAATGCAGAATGCCAGCTTAGAAGTAATTAAAGATTCTAGGCATGGTGTAACAATGGATCAGCCAGAAGCATTCAATAAAGCCATTTTAAATTTTTTGAAAGATGAATAGAACAGCATTAATTACGGGGAGCACCAGCGGTATTGGTCATGCAATAGCACTTGGTTTTGCTGCAGCAGGTTATAATATCATGTTTCATGGATTAGAAAAAAATGGAGCTGAGATTGCTGCGAAAGTAGGAGAGAAGTATAATGTAAAAACTTCCTTTTCTAATGCTAATCTTACCAAGCCTGAAGAAATTGAAGCTCTCGTAAAAAAAACAGAGGAGCAATTTAAAAGTATAGATGTTCTTATTAATAATGCTGGAATTCAATATGTGGCGCCAATAGAAGAGTTTCCTTTAGAAAAATGGAATGCTATCATAGCCATTAATTTAACTTCAGCTTTTATCGCTTCAAAAGCGGTTTGGAATATTATGAAGAAGCAAGGTTTTGGAAGAATAATCAATATCTCTTCTGTGCATGGATTAAGAGCTTCAGAATATAAAGCTGCTTATGTCTCTGCAAAACATGGAATTATTGGATTAAGCAAGGTTCTTGGCCTAGAGGGAGCAGGAAGTAATATAACCTGTAATGCCATATGTCCAGGTTATGTAAAAACACCTTTGGTAGAAGGGCAAATTAAAGATCAGGCAAAAGCTCATAATCTTTCTGAAGATGAAGTAGTAGAGCAGATCATGCTGAAAAAGCAAGCAGTAAAAGAATTTATTCCAATCGAAAAAATATCTGAATTAGCCATTTATCTCGCGATGGAAAATTCTTCTGCTATTACAGGATCTGCCTTTACGCTAGATGGAGGTTGGTCTGCGCAATAATAAATTTGTTAAGTGTTGTTAAGAAGCAGGCTTTTTGTAAGCCTGCTTTTTATTTGGAGACAACTCTATGGAATATAGGTTGATTAGAACATTAGTTAAAGAAACTAAAAACTGAAGGTTGGAGTTTTGATTACCAGTATATTCGTGAAAAATTTGAAAATTCATGCGTTGGTTTATATTTATCATTTTCTACATTCTTGTTGATCTTTATGCCTATCAAGCTATAAGAGCTATTACCAGAAGCAACTGGGTAAGTATACTTTATGTTGTTGTTTCCTTATTGGTGTTGGTGAATTTTCTTTATCAATTCAATCAGCCTAATCCTAGTGGTGGTTTTACAGGAGGTAGAGGTTATGCTCTTGGTTTTGTTCTGTCTTTTGTGGTAGGGAAACTAGTACTCACCATCTTTATGTTTGGAGAAGATCTCGTAAGAGTTTTTATGGCTTCCTATTATAAGATTTCAGGTTCATCTTCGTCATCTTTTGAATTGCCCGAAAGAAGAAGATTCTTAGGGCAAATAGCGCTTGGAATTGCAGCAATACCTTTCTTGTCTTTGCTCTACGGAATGTATTGGGGTAAATACAACTATAAAGTACTTAAGTATGTTCTTTATTTTGAAGATTTACCAACTGCTTTTGATGGTTATAGAATTACACAAATAAGTGATATCCATAGTGGTAGTTTTGACAATCAAGAAAAGATTAAATATGGAGTAGATCTTATTAATGAGCAGGAAAGTGATGTAGTTTTATTCACCGGCGATCTTGTAAATAATAAGGCTATGGAAATGGATACTTGGAAAACCACTTTTTCTGGGATCACTGCTAAAGATGGAGTTTTTTCTGTGCTAGGAAATCATGATTATGGAGATTATGTAGAGTGGGAAAGTGAAGCTGCCAAGTTAGCAAATATTGAAGACCTAAAAACTGTACATGCAGATATGGGTTGGGATCTTTTGCTGAATGAACACAGATTCTTAGAAAAAGATGGAGAAAGAATCGCTTTAGTAGGAGTAGAGAACTGGGGTGCCGGTGGTTTTAAGAAAAAAGGAGATCTAGATCTTGCGGGAAAAGGACTTACTAAAGACGATTTTAAAGTGCTTATGAGTCATGATCCATCCTATTGGCAGGAAAAAATAAAGTCAGATCCTAATCATTATCATTTAACCTTGAGCGGGCATACTCATGGAATGCAGTTTGGAATAGAGATTCCGGGATGGTTTAAGTGGAGTCCGGTAGAATATAGATATAAGAACTGGGCGGGTATTTATGAAGAGTTTGGTAGATATATTAACGTAAATAGAGGTTTTGGTTACTTAGCCTATCCGGGGCGAGTTGGAATTTGGCCGGAGGTAAGTGTTATTGAACTTCGAAAGGGCTCAAAACCCGCATAATTCAAAGAAATTACTATATTTGATTTTATTTTGAATATAGGTATTGCAATCTCAATAAACTCAGTTTTAAGTGTATGTCAAAATTTGGTGAATTAATAGATTTAAACATTCCGGTGCTTTTAGATTTTTATACCGAATGGAATGAAGCCTCTAACTTGATGCACCCTGTGCTTAGAGATGTGGCAGCCGCTTTAGGAGATAAAGCCAAGATCATTAAAATAGATGTTGATAAGAACACTCAATTAGCCGAAGCACTTCGTGTAAAAGGATTGCCAACGCTCATGATCTATAAAGATGGTGAAATGAAATGGCGCCAAAGCGGGGAGCAAGATGCAAATACGCTTATTGGTATTCTTAAAGAATACGTTTAGATCTTCCGGAAACGAAATCCTTTACTTTTATAATATTCCAACACTTTAGGTAGCGTATATCTTAAGTGCGTATTGGCTTTTTCGCTATCGTGAAAAACCACGATGCTTCCTGAAGTGCAATGTTCAATTACATTGTTGAGGCACTCTTCTGAACTAATCTTTTGATCAAAATCACCACTTAGAACTTCCCACATTACAATTTTATAATTGAGTTTTTTCAGTCTCTGAAGCTGAGAAATAGTAGGTTTCCCATAAGGAGGTCTGATTAATTTATTCTGAAGTTTTACAGAAGAATGAAGATGAATTGATCTTTCCGTTTTTTCAACATTTTCTAGGTATGCTGAAGTTGAAGTTTTCCAACCGTTAAGGTGATTATAGGTGTGATTGCCAATACTGTGACCTTCTGATATGAGTTGCTGGAATGTTTCAGGATACTTGTCAATATTATCTCCTACGCAAAAGAAGGTTGCTTTGGCATTATACTCTTTTAATAGATTTAAAACCCAAGGAGTGATCTCCGGATGAGGTCCGTCATCAAAAGTAAGATAGAGATCTTTCTGTTTTCTAGAAAAATTCCACATTAGAGAAGGATAAATCAACTTCCCTAATGTGGATATTTTTTTTAAGTAAGCCATTTTTAAAGGCTTATTATTCTACACTGTCTAAAGAATCTAATTTTTGAACTCTGTTGAATTCATCCATAAGATCTTGCTCTGTTGGTGTAGATGGAACTTGTTCCTCGCCAGGAGAATTGTCATAGAATTGTGGGAATAACTTTAAGTAGTTATTAAATTCTTCAGCTTTCTCACGAGCATATTCTCTTTCTCCGCTCAAGATCAAGATATCTACAAGAGATCTATATCTCTCCATAGAAGTGATAATTTCATCTGCATAGTTATACTGTCTTTCCTGCTCCCATCCGCTATAATATTTAAGATCTTCCTGATATTTACTGGCTACTTTTTCAAAAAGTTGTTTTGCCTTTTCAGGTTCTCCTACTTCAAAATACCCTCTAATGTATGGTTCTAGCAAAGTGTAATAGCCATAATAATCTACTGGCATATTTTCCATAGCAAGATCAAGAATATCTTTAGCGCGTTCTTTATCTCCTTCTCTAAGTAAAGTTTCTACCAATCTGGCAAGGTTACTTCTGTAAGTAATGGAATTCTTTCTAGTTTCAGGATCTTGATAAATATTAGGATCTCCCATGTTACCCCAATCCCATTTCTTAACAAGATTGTACATTTTATCGCTGTCTATTCTACCCATATTATAAGGGTTTCTAGGATCTATTGGAGTTTTTATAGGCACCAGTTTGTAAGCAACACCATCTAGCTGAAGATAATCTTTCATCCATAAATAGTCATCATCTCCAAAACTACCACCGGTGAAGTATATAGGGCGTTTCCAATTATTGTTTGCAATAATATCCATCATCAATAATCTATTCTTGTAAACTACATTTCCATCTAATTTGATAAAGATATTGTCTACAATTTCATCTGCATTTTTAGGATCTACAATGTGATTTTTCAACACAGCTTCTTTGTCTACACCAATTCTGATAGATTTTGTAGGGAAGGTGCTTACTTTTTGTCCACTTTGAAGCTCACCTTTAGTTCCCGGATTATCGCTGGCAATCCAATTCATCCAGTTCTTAATATCCATAGTGTCTTGCGTAACCGATTGGAATATCACAAAATCATTTGTACCGGCACGGTATTGCCTATGTTCTAACTGAGATGGAATAGGGTCGCTTTCCCAGGCTTTACGCTTCATTTGGTCTATATACCAGTCTGTAGCAAAAAGGCTGGTGTTAACAATACGCACATCGGTTCTATAACCTTCAATTTGTTGTGCATACCAAAGTGCGAACGTATCATTATCTCCTATGGTAAATAAAATAGCATTTTCATCTAAAGAATCTAAATACATCTTAGCCATTGCTAAAGCCGTATACCTGTCAGATCTATCATGATCGTTCCAGTTTTGAGTAGCCATTACCGTTGGAACTGCTAGTAAAGTTGCAGCTATAACTATTGGAGCAGCAAGTTTAGGTTTTAAATAATCTTTTAAAAGATCATATAATGCATAAACTCCAATTCCTATCCACATGGCAAACACATAGAATGATCCCACCAAGGCATAATCTCTTTCTCTAGGTTCAAAAGGCCTTTCATTTAGATAGATCTTTAATGCGATACCTGTAAACAGGAAGAAAACCATGAGTACCCAAAATCCTTTTTTATCTTTTTTGAAGTGAAAGAAAAGTCCGATCAATCCTAAGATCAGTGGCAAGAAATAGTATGTATTTCTAGCTTTATTATTCTTAACGTCTGACGGTAAGTTGTCTTGAGAACCAATATGCCAATCGTCTATGAATTTAATTCCACTTATCCAGTTACCATTAAGATCTGTATACTGGCCTTGGATATCATTTTGTCTTCCAACAAAATTCCACATAAAATATCGCCAGTACATATAACCCATCTGAAATTCAAATAGGTAGCTCATATTCGCACCGAACGATGGTTTTTGTATATCTAAATACTGCCCGAACTGAGATAAGAAACTATTATAATCGCCATAATCTAATTTCCCAACTGCATAATTTTTTCTGAATTCTGATACCGCAGCTTGCAGTTGTTGCTGATCTTGGTATTCGGGTTTTATAGTAAAATCTATTGGCCCCGTGAACTGCATGTAATTTACAGCATGCTCAGAACTCCACATTCTTGGCAGAATGGTTTTATGCCTATCGTCAAGATTTTGCCTGGCATTCTTATAATCGTTTACAATAATATACTTACCAGTCTTTTCATCTCGCTCGTAGTTTGGTTTTTCATCTAAGTACGGATTTTCAGGATCCAAACCGCTATACATTTCAGTAAATTGAGGTCCGTAGAAAAGATGAGTTTCCCCGTATTGTTCTCTGTTGTAATAGGCTAATAATTCTCTCGCGTTATTAGGACTGTTTTCGTTGATGATAGTATTAGAATTAGATCTAATAGGCAACATGGTCCAACTTGAGAATCCAATCAGAATAAAAAGGATACAAAGAAAAAGTGTGTTTAGCTGAAAATATTGCTTTTTTCGGGTATAATTAATTCCGAAGTAAAAAGCTGCAACTATAATCAAAAAGGCAATTACGGTACCTGTGTTAAAAGGCAGCCCTACGGTATTAGTAAAGAAAATTTCAGAAGAAGCAAAGAAAGTAAGGGTGTAGGGAAGAAGTAGCTTGAAGATGAACATCAATACCGCTACAACCGCAATATTTGCAACTATAAAATTTTTGACGGTTACCTTAGAATAATTTTTAAAGAAATATAAGAACCCAATGGCTGGTATAGTTAACAATCCTAAGAAGTGAACTCCAAAAGAAAGCCCAACTACAAAAGAAATTAAGACAAGCCACCTGTTTCCTCTAGGCTTGAACATGTCGCGTTCCCACAAAAGTCCTAAATAGAATAACAAGGCCATAATTCCGGCTGCCATGGCGTAAACTTCTGCCTCTACTGCATTAAACCAGAAACTATCTGTAAAAGTAAAAGCTAGAGATCCAACAAGAGCACTACCTAAAATAGCTATTTTACTACCCGAAGTTTGTGTTTTTATTGGGCCAACTACTTTAAAGAGCATAAGCACAATAGACCAAAACATGAACATTATGGCAAATGCACTGGCAAGACCAGACATACAATTAACCATTAAGGCTACATTTTTACTATCTGAAGCAAAGGTGGAAGCTACAGCACCCATCATTTGATAAAGAGGGGCTCCCGGCGGGTGACCAACTTCAAGGTGCGCTGAGGTTGCAATATATTCTCCTGCATCCCAAAAACTTGCGGTAGGTTCTACCGTAGACCAGTAGGTAGTAAGTGCGATTAAAAATACTAGCCATCCTAATATCTTATTCCACTTACTAAAGTTGAATTCTGTCATTTGTTATTCTAATTGAATCTTATGTGGCGAATTTAAGAATAATTACACGAATGATTTTATAACGAAGTTTAAATCAGAAAATTTTTTAGCCCCTGAAAATTAGGCGATAAAAAAATAGTCAAAAAAAAGATTTAAAAATGTTTGTGTAAAATAAACTTTGTTTTAAATTTGCATCGGCAATAAAACGCTGGCCCATGGTGTAACTGGCAACACGTCTGTTTTTGGTACAGAAGAGTCTAGGTTCGAGCCCTAGTGGGCCAACAAGAATGTCAAGACCCAAACTGAAAAGTTTGGGTCTTTTTTTATACTCCATTTTTACTCCTTTCTAAAGGGTTAGATTGCTCGTTTTCAGGTGTTAAAATATTTTAGACTTTAGTTTTTATTGTCTATTGTAGAATTATTGTAGCTTAAACTTTTTTAAGTTTAGTCTATCTTTAGTTGATTATGATTCTTTATTTTTGTGTTGTTGATACTCAGAATCAGATTATATTCAGAAAAAGCAGTCTTAAAATTTAATTTTATATGTCTTCGGACAATAAAAAAATCTATCGACAAAATAATCAAAACAGGAAATTTGTGATAAAAGGTCAATTCTTTCAGAATAAAAATGTTTTTAATATTCTTTTTGAAGCTGCTTCTGAAGGGATTATAGTTGTAGATTCTTCTCAGATCATTACTGCTGCAAATACCGCTGCAGCAGTAATGTTTGGATATAAAGCTGAAGATCTTATTGGGGAATCTCTAAATATTTTAATTCCAAGTAGCTATCATTCTAAACATGCGCATCACTTCAATTATTTTATGGAGCATAGCGAAAAGCGTCAAATGGGGCATGGAAGGGATCTTTATGGCATAAAAAAAGATGGATCTACCTTTCCGGTAGAAGCCGGGTTGAATCCATTTAAGATAGATGGAAAAGAGTTTGTAATGTCTCTGATCATTGACATTTCAGTAAGAAAGGAGACTCAACGCCAGATAACAGATTTAAATGCGCATTTGGAAGATAAGATCAAGCTTAGAACTCAAGAGCTTCAGAAAACCATACTCCAGCTAGAAAATTCTAATTTGAATTTAGAAACGGAGATTCAGAAGAGAAAGAAAGCAGAGAAAAAGATAAAAACTGCATTGCAAAAGCAAAAGGAACTGAATGATCTAAAAACCAAATTTCTTTCTTTGGTGTCTCATGAGTTTAAAACGCCTCTTAGCGGAATTCTAACTTCTGCCACTTTAGCTGAAAAATATACACAAACCGATCAACAAGGCAAAAGAGAGAAGCATCTTGGTACCATTAAGAATAAAGTTCATTATCTAAATAATATCCTGAATGATTTTCTTTCTATAGAACGGTTGGAGTCTGGCGCAGGTCAATATAAGTACACTTCTTTCAGCTTAAAAAGGTTGATAAATGAAGTGGTTTATAATGCCAATGTAACTCTAAAGAGCGGGCAGGAGATTATATATCCACAGGAAATTGAAGATGTATTGCTTTATCAAGATGAAAAGATCTTAGAGTTAATTCTCACCAATTTACTAAGTAATTCTATTAAGTATTCTCCAGAAGATACTAATATTAAACTCGAAGTAAAAATTACCCGAAATACCGTGATCTTTGATGTAATAGATGAGGGAATAGGAATACCGGAAGAAGATAAGAAGCATATCTTTGAAAGATATTTTAGGGCTGAAAATGCCGTTTTAAATCAAGGAACGGGAATAGGCTTAAATATTGCCAAGACTCATTTAGAAAATTTGGGTGGGCACATACATTTTGAAAGTAATGAAAATGTAGGAACTAAATTTACTGTTGAAATACCAATTTTGAATCCATGAGAAAAATATTAATTATAGAAGATGATGTTACGGTAAGAGAGAATACCGCGGAGCTTTTAGAACTTTCCAGCTACGAAGTGATTTCGGCCAGCAATGGGAAGCTGGGAGTGGAGAAGGCGATAGCAAATTTACCTGATATTGTTGTTTGTGACATTATGATGCCCGAAATGGATGGATATGGAGTGTTAAAAGAGCTATCAGACCGTACAGATACCGCACATATTCCTTTTATATTTCTTTCAGCAAAAACAGAGCATAAAGATATTAGAAAGGGGATGGATCTTGGTGCAGATGACTATTTGACCAAACCTTTTGAAGAAGAAGATCTGCTTAGTGCAATAGAAAGCAGGTTGGCAAAAGTAGCTATCTTAAAATCTTATCAGACAGAAGAACCACAAATAACATCTCCAAATACATCTATTAATAATCTTCATGAGTTGAGAGATTATATGGGAGGTCAGGAAGTTTTGGAATTTAAGAATGGTGAGTCTATATATGAGCCTGGGAAAAAATCTCATTTCTTTTATTTTGTTAAGAAAGGTGTAGTTAAAGCTCATGGTATGGATAGCCATGGGAAAGAACTTATAACAGAGTTGTATAAAGAAGATGATTTTTTTGGCAATGCAAGCGTTAACCAATCTTTATATGAAGAATATGCGACGGCTATGGAAGATACCTGGCTTGCGGTTATAACAAAAGATGAACTACATAGAATTCTTGCTAATAATGGCAAAATGACTTTGGAGCTGGTAGAGATACTTAGTAATAATCTTATTGGTATTAAGCAACAACTTATGGAAATGGCCTATGGATCTGTAAGAAAGAAAACAGCCAATACTATACTTCTCTTTGCTGAAAAGATTAAAAAGCATCCTCTTAAAAGTATTCGTATCTCTCGTGCAGATCTTGCTGGGGTAGCGGGTATGGCACCTGAAAGTTTAATAAGAACACTTTCCGACTTTAAAAAGGAAAATCTGATAGAAATAGAAGGCAGAAATATTAAAATTATAGATGCCACAGGTTTAAAAAATATCTCCTAAAATCTATAGTTTTGGCCAATTACTGATTTTGATCATTTTTAGGATTTCTATTCAGCTGTAACTTCGTTGCTCATACATTTAGTTACAGTTAATGAATATTCTAGTTTTAACCGATTTTTCTAGTACCGCTATTCATGCGGCTAATTATGCTGTAGATCTATTTAGAGAGACCACGGTAAACTTCTATTTACTCAATATTCAAAATTTAAATTTGAGAGGTAGTCTGCACCCAGATATCTTATTGGGGCTAAAACAAGTTAATCTAGATCAAATTCAAGACCAGAGTATAAATCTACAAGTACATTCTGCTCAACCAAATCACAGATTCTATACTGTAATTTCTGAAGAGAACTTAGTGGCTGCTACTAGAAGAAATGTAGCTGAAAGAAAGATCGATCTTATTGTTATGGGTACTTCTTCAATAGATTATCCCAACAGATCTATCTTAGGTAAACATGCGCGGGAGATCATTCAGAAAATAAAATGTAACATTTTGGTAGTTTCAGAAAAAAGTGAATTTAAAATTCCTCAGAAATTTGTCTTGCCTTTAGACACTTCTTTATATACCGAAAATAATATACTTCAGTTTTTAAAAGGCAATATTTTTAATAGAGATTCTAATATAACAGTGATGGAGATCGGGATGCCTCTGGCCAAGATCAGAAAAAATCTGACTATAAAAGAAAAATTTGGTTTCTCTGAAGATTCACATCAATGCAATTTTTTGGAATTTAAAAAAGCTTCCAATTTAAATGAAAACCTGCTTCAGGAAATTCAGGAAGATTACAATATGATTATTATTCTAGGTAAGAATTTAAGTATTTGTAATAAATTACTCAATTCTTCTAATGAAGATTGGGCAACAAAGAATAATTTATTACCCGTTTTGGTACTTCATGAGAGCTTTAAGATGTAGAAATTCTATTCTGAAAAATTTGTAGATATATGTGAGTAGACATTTTTCTAGCATTATGCTTTGCGCGTTCGGCCATATCTCCTTCAAAATAGGTGTCTATAGTTTTAAACCAGTGATTAAGCCATATCCCAAAATGCCTATTTTCTATGGTGTGATTATTTGCCTCATCTACATCTATATGCGCTTTTTTTGGGTTTCCGGTATAAGTAGAAATAAAAAATAGGTTGCTTTCCCAAAAATCGGTGAGCTTATTTATATGCTCCTCCCAGTTTGTAATCCTATTATTGAAAAAGTAACCTATTTCCTCGTCATCCCTAACGTTTTGATAAAATTTTGAAACTAGAAAATGAACGTCTTCTCTAGTTTTGAGGTCATGTTTCATACTTGTTTAGATAATGTTTATTACAATAAAAAACAGGCTTGTGAAAATGCTAATTATTAGTGAATTGAAAACAAATTTATGTGACATTTGAGCCAACACGGTGGCATTAAAACCCATACAAACCGAAACTACTAAAAATAGTTCGAACATGTTGATAAATGTATGACCGTTCATTAAAATAAGCATGGCTGCTACAGAGCCAATACAACTGGATGCTATAATACCTATTGATGCATAGCCTAAGTATAATTCGTTAAAATCTGCTAGTAATCTTTGGTAGATCTTCATGATAATTTAAGATTGATTTACGCTGTAAAATTATCTCATGAAGCATTTATATGATATGACAAAAATCAGCTAAAACAATATTTATCATATCTATTTAGCTGATTTTTTTTATGCTGAAATATATGCCGCTATTCTAGCTATGTGATCTCACAATTTTAACAATTTCATCTTTTTGTAAAACTCCAGATTGTCTCCATAACTGCTTCCCATTTTTAAATAAGATCATAGTTGGCACTCCTCTAACCTGATATTTTCCTGCCAATTCCTGATTTTTGTCTACATCTATCTTCACGATTTTTACATCTTCGCCCAATGTAGCTTTGGCATCTTTTAAAATTGGAGCCAACATTTTACAAGGCCCACACCAATCTGCATAAAAATCTATTAATACCGGTTTATCATCCTGAATTATATCGTGGAAATTACTTTTCATAGAAATATTATTTAATCGATCAAAAAACTAAAATAGTATTGCTGATCTGTTATTTGAATAAGACGTTTTTCTTTTAATAAAATTACGAAATATCACAATGAAATTCTCTCAAAAGCTTCTTTTTCTAATTGTTCTCTGTGGTCTGGGTGAGCAATAGAGATTAGAGCCTTGGCGCGTTGTTTTAGATTCTTTCCATATAGATTAACTACACCGTATTCTGTAGCTATATAATGTACATGCGCTCTTGTGGTTGTAACTCCTGCACCATCTTTAAGGATAGGAACAATTTTGGAAATCCCTTTATTAGTAATTGATGGTAATGCTATAATTGCTTTTCCACCTTCAGATAAAGATGCTCCTCTAATAAAGTCCATTTGACCACCAACACCAGAATATTGATATTTACCAATTGTATCTGCGCAAACCTGCCCTGTAAGATCTATTTCTATAGCACTATTAATAGCGGTAACTTTTGGATTTTGTCTTATAATAGCAGTATCGTTGGTATAAGCTGCTTCTTTAAAATGAACAATTGGATTGTCATCTACGAAATTATATAGCTTTTGTGAACCAACGGCAAAACAGGTTACTATTTTACCCGTTTTTACTTTCTTGTGCTCACCGGTTATCACGCCACTTTCAATTAATGGCAAGATACCATCAGAAAACATTTCAGTATGAATTCCTAGAGCTTTATGGTTGGTAAGATTATCCAATACTACATTTGGAATAGCTCCAATCCCCATTTGTAAGGTGGCTCCATCTTCTATAAGATCGGCTACATTTTTACCAATTCTTTTGTCAGTTTCCGTAGGAATTAAGATAGAGGATCTATGAATAGGCTCATCTACTTCTGTGGCAAAATCTATCTGACTTACATGAATAATTCCATCTCCATGTGTTCTTGGTACGTTTGGGTTGATTTGAGCAATCACCTTTTTAGCTGTTTGTATGGCAGGAAGTGTAATATCTACAGAAACTCCCAAAGAGCAATATCCGTGTCTATCTGGTGGAGATACCTGGATAAAGGCTACGTCTAATGGTAAAATATTATTCCTAAAAAGGAGATGTATTTCACTTAAAAAGATAGGGATATATGCGCCATAAAAAGAATTTACAGCCTTTCTTACATTACTGCCCACAAAACAACTGGTAACATTAAAAGCTTCGTTATAAGGAGCTGTTGTGTAAAGCGCTTCCCCTTCAGTATGAATTTGAACAATTTCAACTTCACTTAATTCCTGATATCGTTGACAAAGTTTGTTGATTAAAATGTTTGGAGTCATTGCAGCTCCTTGAAAAAATACTCTGTTTCCAGATTGCACAATAGAAACGGCTTCTTCTGGAGTAACTATATTCAAATGATGATTCATCAGTATTTATTTTTAACTTTTAATATAAAATTTATGTTGATGTCTTCCCTAATAACTATCAAGCCGAACATCTTTTTTGGTGGATGTAATTTAAAATCTGAGATATTAAGGTCTAAACTTCCTTTATATTGTATGGTTTCATCTGAAGTTATTTCCACTGGAACCGTATAAGTATTAGTTTCTCCAGCAATTTTAATGATCACCTTGGCGAAGGCTTTTTTAATATCTGTTAAAATGATTTCTTCTAATTCTAGTGAAATCTCTGGATATTCTTCTGCTTTAATAAGGTTTTTAAAATCTTTGTTGATTGCTTTATTCCCACAATCAAATCCAGAATTGTCAAGTTTTAAGATAGCATTTTGAAAATAAATCTTAGAATCTCCAGGTTGATATGTTATATGATTATTTTCTGCGATCAATTCTGTATTAAAGGAGCATAAGAACTTATTAATATTGGTGTCCCCTGTAATAGATAATGTGCTTTTTGGTAAGATCTTGATCGTGGTTGCATGAATACTTGTTTGCCCAAATACAGATGAACATAACAATAATAAAGAACCTATAATAATTATCCTTTTCATTACAATTTAGTTTAAATGAGAGAGACTGGCTAAAAAGGTTTGCTGGAAGTAAGTGAGTTGTATTATACATCCCAATCTACTTTGCAAATACCTTTTTAGACAGTCTCTTTTGGCAACTCAAGTTATTTAGAAGCTAATTGCAGCTTCCATCATTAACCCGTCAAACATTCCATCATTGTGAATATCTGCAAGTGGGTAGTCATTGTATTTTTGATTAACATATTCCACTTTCATCAAGATGTTTTTTGTCATAAACCAACCTGCTGCAGCTTGAAAACGATCTACACTTACATCTGTTCCACCTGCTAAGGTTCCATCTGCAACATTATAACGTCCACCTATATAGAAGTTTTCATTATTTCCGAATCTGTAAATAAGTTCTCCTGAGTATTGATTCCATGTTCTTGTATCTGCTTCTGAAGATTTTTTACCTGTAGCACGTTCGTATATTCCGAAGAATTCTAATCCTTTATACTTAAGGAATGGGTTGATCATAAAAGAGGTCAACTCATTTTTTAGATCAGGATTTATTCTACCTGCTCTAAATCCATCACCACCACCATCTACATCAATCATAACATTATAATATCTAGATCCAGAACGGTCACCACTATATAGATATGCACTACCTGTTTGGTTTGTATGATATACAGATCCAGTAAGTCTAAATCTTAAATCTTCAGCTACATTACCATCATAACCTACTTTCGCTAAAAATGAAGGGCTTACGGTTTCAGGATTTGTAACAGCTTGATTTAATTTTCCGTTGGTAACTCCTACCATTCCTAGCCAGTTGTTATAAAATCCGTAAACTTCTGCACCTACTTCTGTGGTGAAAGAATCCATTAAATAATTTCCTACAAATGGATTATGAGTAGCCATGGCATTATCGGTTCTTCTAAAGTGAGCATCCCCGTAATTGTTTTCCATATGCCCTATTTTAATTCGAGCATGATCCATGATATCTTTCATAAAGTCTTTACTCACAAAATTTAATTTGTCAATTTGTATGTAACCACCTTTAACATAGGTTTCAGTATGGTGTTGAGAAGATAAATAAGTTCTAAGGTGCATTCTTACACCATCATATAGAGCTACATCTAGATCTAAATTGGCAGTTGCTAGGTTAAAGTTATCTCCTATATCTTGTAATTTTGGAGTTTCACTAGAGCCAGAATTTTCATGATTTAAAGCTTGAAACTGTAGTGTGGAAGCACCACCAATTCTTACGTGAACACCGTCAAAAGTGCTTACAGTATCTTTTGGGGCTTCAAATTGATTGATTCCACGTTGATCAGGGAATCTGTAATTATCTAAATCTCGCTGCGTTTGCGCTTGAGTTTGTAAGCCGGCTAAAGCCAGAATTGCGATACTAAAATATTTGATTAGATTTTTCATTATAATTAGTGTTTGGTTGTTTGATTATTTAGTGAAAATAGTGTTATACTTAATGGTGATTTGATCTCCGGTTGTAATTGTTCCAAACATTGCTGTTGGAGCGTCTATATTGAAATCTGACATTTTCAATGCTTTACTTCCTGATAGACGAATAGATTTATCTCCTAATTTTAGATCAAAAGTGATGTCTACCAGTTTCTTTGTGCCAGCAATTGTTAGATAACCTCTAGTGTCTACCTTAAAATTATTTTCTGAAGCATTTTTTATAGAAGTTACTTTTTCAAGCTTATAGGTTATCTCTTTATATTTACCTGTATTTAAAGCTTTATAAGTGTTTTTATCCATAGAGCCTTTTCCGCTTTTTAAGCTTTCAGCAATCACTGTAAAATCAAGATTTTGTATAGATTTTAAGTTTCCGTTCTCTATCTCTAAAGCTAGATCTCCTTTTTGTTGTTCTGCTTTGATCTCCCAGTCATGGATGCTTGAAGTTCCCAAGACCTCCATTTTAGATTCCTTATTGCTTACGTTATATGTTTGTGCAAATAAAGGAGAGGAGAAAAGTGTAGCTAGAAATAGTACTCCTATTTGAATTTTAAATTTTTGAATGGTCTTCATGTCTATTGCTTTATTGTTTCCAGCAAAGTTCTTACAGAAGTGCGCAGATATTTATGACAACAGTCAGCTTTTGAAGTATTTTGAAATTTGTAAGCATATAAGCTTGTTAGAATGACGATTATCTCAAAATAAAGTTGAAGAGCTCAGTAAAAGCTTGAATTTGGAGAATTATCTCCCCTGAAAGAAGGGTATAAAAAAAGGTCCTGAGTGAACAGAACCTTTATAAATAAAGTTATGTAGGGTAAATTATTTTTTAAGCAGCTACCACCACATCATATTGTATCATGAGTGTTTGGTAGTAGTTTAAGCTAACATCATCTGCTTTTAAACAAGATTGCAAAAAACCAATGAGGTCTAAACATTCAAAAGTAAGATTCGTAAACTTATCATTAGACATGAAAAGTTCAAGATCGATTGTTTGTTCGGTATAATTGATACGAACATTCTGAGCTACGAAATACTTCTCAATAATATCTTGATGTAAATTTCTAAACTTTGATGGTTCTACATCTAAGTTATTAACACTATAATTAATTAGGTTTTTTAATTCTTCTAGTGTAGGATCGGGGTGGAAAGTATTGGTTTTCATAGGCATGGACATATCATTCTTTATTTATGAGCCTAAGTTACTCTAGATTGTGTTAATAAAATGCTAATACACAGATGATTAATATTTTATTAACGCAGGATACCCAATTTTAAGAAAAGGTTATGACTTGAGCTGATGCACTACTAAGGGAGCGTTTATTTGTCGATATTTTCCATCAACAGAAGATGCATTTATAAAAACGGAGTGTTTGGTCTTAACAATTCCATAATCATCATGTACATGTCCAAATATGTGGTGAGGAACCTTTAACTCATTAATTCTTTTGAATAGTTTTTCACAGCCAATATGTCTTTTATTATCCAATTCGTCTAGAACAGTATATGGAGGACTATGAGTTATAAGAAAATCTGTAGTGCTGGGAATTTTATTCCAATGTTTTAAAATATCGCTCCCTCTATTTCTATTAAAAGCCCAATTTCCATTTCCGGGAGTATAGGGAGATCCCCAAAAATTTACATTATCTATACTAATACCAGAATCTTGCAGATAATTTATATTATCTGGAATTATATTGTTTAAATCATGTTGATTCTTTTCTAAATAGAAGTCATGATTACCGGCAACTAAAATTTTGTGTTCATGTTTTAAATTAGAAAACCATTCCAGAAAATCAAGGGTTTCATTTCTTGAACCTGCATCGGTAAAATCTCCTGCATGAATTATAACATCTCCATCCGGAATATTCATTTCTCGATGGATATTATGGGTGTCTGAGATGCAAATAATTTTCATAAGGTATATTTAAAAGAAATCCGATGAAAGTTTCATCGGATTTCTCAATTGTAGTCAATCGCTCCTCAAAGCCATTCTTCATGGTAGACTACATACGTTTATTTTATATAAATGTCTTCGTAATCTATCTCTTCAGATACATAATCTTTATCTGCGGGTAAAAGAAGATTGGTAACCTTTGTCACTGCAAACGCAACTATTATGGCAGAAAAAATAAAAAACAAGAATTTAACCATCAAACTATCTGTCATGATGAAACTATAAAATGCTAGTGCAATTTCTATAGCAATAATTCCAATTTTTAATCCTAATTTAAATATCATTTTTTCTCCGCTAAATTTTTATCAAATATAATGTGATAGGTCGCTACTATTTAATTTTAATTACAATTTGACTTAAATTTAACGTAGGTGGTTTTTAAGGGTTAAAGTTTTTAAGTTAAAAATTTCTAAAGCCTTATAGGAGTGCATGTCATAATTGTAAATTCGTTTAAACTTTAAGAAAATTGAATAGAACTATTAAAATAATTTTATGGGTGTTAGGGGTGCTATTAACGTTGGCACTACTCATAGTTTTTCTCAATAATTATCTTGAGAAAAAGATAAAGTCTTCTATTCAAAACGAACTTGATCAATCATTTATTCAGTACAGTAAAATAGATGTAGATGTTTTTAATAAAAATGCATCTGTATCTAAATTAAAATTTAGAAGAGGTGAATTCAATCTTAAAGCCGATAATATAGAGTTGGCAGCTTTTAATTATTCCGATTATTTTTTAAGCGATAAAATTACCATAGGTAAGATTACATTAGATGCCCCTGAAATTACCATAGAACCTTCAGATTCCCTTCCAAGCGACCGTAAAAAGGCCGATAAAAATTTCAAAGAAAATATTACCATTAAAAACTTTTATCTTCGCAACGGAACTTTGAAGATCAAAGACAGCGCAAAAGTTCAAGGCAGTTTGTTTATGAATATCAAAGCTCTAGACTTATATGGAATTTCTGTAAATGCCAATACTTTAAAAGGAAAACTGCCTTTTAAATATGAAAATTACACTCTGCAAAGTGATTCCATTTTTTATGGTTTAGATAAAGATCATGATCTAAGTGTAAATGGTCTGAATATTAACGATGATGATCTGGAATTGAAGGAAATTCACATAACTCCAAAATTCTCCAAAGCTACTTTTGACAAAAGACAAAACGTAGAGAAAGATAGAATTAATCTAAAGATCCGAAATATAAAGATCAATAAATTCGAATGGGATTTTGTGAAGGATACTCTTTTATTGGCTAGCCCAAAAATTATAGTTAACAATGCAGATTGGCAACTGTATAGGAATAAATTAATTGCAGATCCAACCTCTGTTAAACCACTTTATAGTAAAATGATTCGGGAGTTAGGAATCAAGCTTGCTTTGGATAGTGTTAAGATTAATAATTCTAAGATTGTGTATGAAGAGCGAGTGCGTAGAGATAGGCCAAGCGCCATTTTTAAATTTGGACAAATTAATGGCAGTATTGCTAATTTGACTAACGTAGGAATGGAAAAAGAAGATTTTCCGAACACAAAATTACAGGTAAAGGCTTTGTTTATGGAAGAAGCCAATATTAGTATGGATCTTGATTTTAATGTGGCGAATAAAAAAGATGAATTTCATATTTCTGGAAACCTATATAATCTTTCTGCTTCAGACATGAACGTGATCTTAAAACCCGAAATGAATATTCTAGCTCATGGTCAGATCCAATCTATGTACTACAATTTTTATGGAAATGATAATTCTGCCGAAGGAGCTACTAAGTTAAAATATGAAGATTTTAAAATAGAAGTCCTTCGAAAAGATGGTCAGAAAAAGAATAAAATCTTATCTGGTTTGGTGAACCTTGTTGTTAATAATAAAGCTAGAAACAAAAACCTAACACAACCAGATCTTAGGGTAGATCGAGATAAAACCAAATCTTTTTGGAATTACTTCTGGTTATGTATTAGAGCTGGAGCGCTTAAAAGTTTTATTTAAATCTTAAATGTTACCACCGGAAGATTAGCATGATTTACAAGGTCTTCGCTAATGCTACCATTAAAAAAATGTGCCAGACCTTTTCTGCCGTGAGTGCTAATGCCTATTAATCCTGCATTAATGCTTAATGTAAAATTAAGAATTCCTTTTTCTACAGTTACATCATTATAAATATTAAGCGTGTAATCATTTAGTTCTGCACCTTCAATAAAATTGTTTAAACTATCATAGGCTTCATCGCTGGGCATGAAGTTATTAGCCGTGTTAATATAGACTAGATGCATTTTTGCCTCTATCTTTTCTGCGAATCTTTTTGCATTACTTAGTGTGTGTTTATTATGAATATTACAATCTGTAGCAAAAACAAAGTTATCAACATTAAAATCTTTATGCTCATTTTTGATTACTAACACTGGAATTGTTGAATTTCTTACCACTTTTTCTGTATTAGAGCCAATAAACATTTCTTTAAATCCGCTCGCTCCATGAGAACCCATTATAATTAAATCACAATTATGCTCTTGGCTAACTTCCATAATCCCATCAAAAGCTTGGTGGAATTCTACGGTCTCGTGTACTTTAATTCCTTGTAAATAAGGTTGAGACATGATCTCGCTAAATCTTTTCTTTGCCAGTTTCATGAAGAATAAGGCTTCTGGCAAATTTTGCGAACTAGAAGCAACAGCACTACCTGTGGAGGTAGATTGTACTAATTGCATGGGTAATTCCAGCATATGTAACAGGTAAATTTCACCGTTAAATTTTTTGGCTAACTGAGCAGCTACTTTTAAGGCTCTCTCCGCTAAGGGGGAAAAATCGGTGGGTACCAGAATTCTTTTCATGATAATTGCTTAAAAATGATTGTCTTATTAAAATTACAAAGAATATTTCATTTGATCTCAAGTTTTATTTTTTCGATTATTTTGTTATCTTTGCAGCGTTGAAACGAAAAAAATACAGCGAGGGGACGAGAAGTCCCCTCTTTTTATAAATTATATGTTGGAGGAGCGAGTAGAAAAATTGCTGGAAGAGGCATTTGAAGAGAATAATTCCTTATTTTTAATCTCCTTGGATATCAGTGATCAAAATCACATTCTTGTTGTGATAGACGGTGATAACGGGGTGTCGGTAAACGACTGTATTGCGGTGAGCCGTAAAATAGAGCACAATTTAGACGAGGATGAACTAGACTTTTCTTTAGAGGTCACTTCGGCTGGAGTCTCAGAGCCATTAAAATTTCCTAGACAATACGAGAAAAATATTGGAAGAACGCTGGAAGTCCAGACAAAATCTAATAAATTTGAAGGGAAATTAGTAGAGGTAAATGAAACGGGAGTTTTATTGTCTTGGAAAGCGAGAGAGCCTAAGCCGGTTGGTAAAGGCAAAATAACGGTAGATAAAGAAGCTAATATAGCTTTTGATGAAATAGTCAAAGCTAAAGTAGTTATAACATTTTAATAACAAATAGATATGGAAAATATCGCCTTGATAGAGTCTTTTTCAGAATTTAAAGATGATAAATTAATAGATCGAGTAACCTTAATGGCGATCTTAGAGGATGTGTTTAGAAGCGCTTTAAAGAAAAAGTATGGTGAAGATGATAACTTTGATATCATTGTAAATCCAGATAAAGGAGATTTAGAGATTTGGAGAAACAGGGTTGTTGTTGCAGATGGGGAAGTAGAAGATCCTAACCAAGAAATCTCATTGAGCCAAGCTCAAAGAATTGAACCTGATTTTGAAGTAGGTGAAGATGTTTCTGAAGAAGTTAAGTTAATGGATCTTGGTCGTAGATCTATTTTGGCATTACGTCAAAATTTGATAGCTAAAATCCATGAGCATGACAATACCAATATCTATAAGAATTTCAAAGAACTTGAAGGGGAGATTTACACTGCCGAAGTTCATCATATTAGACACAGAGCTATTATCTTATTGGATGATGATGGAAATGAGATTGTTCTTCCAAAAGACAGACAGATTCCTTCAGATTTCTTCAGAAAAGGAGAAAACGTAAGAGGAATTATAGAGAGTGTTGAATTAAAAGGTAGCAAACCACAGATAATTATGTCTAGAACTTCTCCAATTTTCTTAGAGAAGTTATTTGAACAAGAAATTCCTGAGGTTTTTGATGGTTTAATTACCGTTAAAAAAGTGGTGAGAATTCCAGGTGAAAAAGCAAAAGTAGCTGTAGATTCTTATGACGATAGAATAGATCCAGTTGGAGCTTGTGTTGGTATGAAAGGTTCAAGAATCCACAGTATTGTGAGAGAATTGGGTAATGAGAACATAGATGTTATTAATTACACAAATAACGACCAACTTTTTATTACTCGTGCTTTAAGTCCTGCAAAAATCACTTCTATCAAATTAGATGAAGAGAATAAGCGTGCTGAAGTAATGTTGAAGCCGGAAGAAGTTTCTAAAGCTATTGGGCGTGGAGGTCATAATATTAGACTTGCCGGACAGTTAACAGGGTACGAAATTGACGTGTTTAGAGATGGTGGGGAAGAAGATGTTGAGTTACGTGAGTTTTCAGATGAAATTGAAGATTGGGTGATCGCAGAATTTGCGAAAATTGGTTTAGACACTGCCAAGAGTATTTTGGAACAAGATTTGGACGATCTAGTTAGAAGAACAGATCTTGAAGAAGAAACTATTCGTGAAGTAATTCAAGTGTTAAGAGAAGAATTTGAAGAATAAAACATCTGTTTTTTTAGAAAAAAATAGATAATAATAATATAAGAGGTTAATTTAGAGGGCAATTTATGGCTGAAGCAAAAACAATGCGATTAAACAAGGTACTACGCGAATTCAATATATCGCTAGATCGTGCTGTGGAATTTTTGAATTCCAAGGGTCACGAGATAGAGGCGCGTCCTACCACAAAAATTTCTGAGGGCATCTATCAAGTCTTATCTGATCAATTTCAGACAGATAAGAGTAAGAAAGTGCAGTCCAAGGAAGTTGGCGAGGAAAAACGCAAAGAGAAGGAGGAGTTGCGTTTGGCTAGAGAGAAGGAGAATGATGAGAAGAAGAAAGCCGACCAAAAACAGCAAGAAGTTGTAAGTGCTAGAACTAAACTTGAGGGCCCTAAACAGGTTGGAAAGATAGATCTAGATAAAAAACCTTCTGAAGAACCTAAAAAAGAGGTGAAGCCGGAAGTTTCTAAAGAAGAAAGTTCTGAGGTGGAAACTCCAAAAGAAGAAGCTCCTAAACCTAAAGTAGGAACTCCAAAAGCTGAAGAGCCAAAGGCGGAAAAAGCTAAAGAGGAAAAACCTGAGGTTGTAAAAGAGAAGCCGGTAGAAGCTAAAGTAGAAACTCCAAAAGAAACTGCTCCTAAAGAAACTCCTTCTGTAGAGCCAGTTGCTAAAAAAGAGGAAACTACTAAGCCGTCAGAAACCAAGGAAGAATCTAAACCAGAAGCTCCTTCAGAAATAACTGAAGAAGTGAAAGAAAAAGATCCGGAATCTGATACTATTAAAACTAACTACACTAAGCTTAACGGACCAAACTTTACAGGAGAGAAGATTGACCTTTCTCAATTTAAAAAGCCTGTTAAGAAAAAAGACGATAAGAAATCTGCTGCAGACGATAAGAATAAGAATAAAAAACGTCGTAGAAGAATTAGTAAAGATGTAAAAGGTGCTGCTCCTTCAACTGGAGGCAATCCTAATTATAAGGGTAATAAAGGTGGTAAAAAACCTGCAAGACCTGCACTTACTAAAGAAGAACCTAGTGAAGAAGAAGTTCAAAAACAAGTACGTGAAACACTAGAAAAACTACAAGGTAAATCTAGTAAAGGTAAAGGTGCTAAATATCGTAGAGGTAAAAGAGATCAACACCGTCAACGTACAGAAGATGATGCTGCACAACAAGAATTAGATAACAAGATCTTAAAAGTTACAGAGTTTGTAACTGTTAGTGAGATTGCAACTATGATGGATGTTCCTGTAACCAAAATTATATCGGCATGTATGTCTTTAGGTATGATGGTTACCATGAACCAACGTTTGGATGCAGAAACTCTTTCAATAGTTGCAGATGAATTTGACTATGAAGTTGAATTTGTTTCTGCAGATCTTGAAGAAAATACAGAAGTAGAAGTTGATAATCCGGAAGATTTAGTAGAAAGAGCTCCTATTGTTACAGTAATGGGACACGTAGATCACGGTAAAACATCTTTACTGGATTATATTCGTGAAGAGAATGTAATTGCTGGAGAAAGCGGGGGGATTACTCAGCACATTGGTGCATACGGGGTAGAACTTGCTAACGGCCAAAAAATAGCATTCCTAGATACACCAGGTCACGAAGCCTTTACGGCGATGCGTGCTCGTGGTGCTCAAGTTACAGATATTGCAATTATTGTAATTGCTGCAGATGATGATGTGATGCCACAAACAAAAGAGGCTATCTCTCACGCTCAAGCTGCGGGAGTACCAATGGTGTTTGCAATCAACAAGTCTGATTTGCCAACTGCAAATCCTGAAAAGATAAAGGAAAGACTAGCTCAGATGAATCTTCTTGTAGAAGACTGGGGTGGTAAGATCCAATCTCATGATATTTCAGCAAAAACTGGATTAGGTGTTAAAGAATTGCTTGAAAAAGTATTGCTTGAAGCTGAAATTTTAGAATTAAAAGCAAATCCAAATAAACCGGCAAAAGGAACTGTTGTAGAAGCATTCTTAGATAAGGGTAGAGGATATGTATCTACTATTCTGGTTCAAGAAGGGACTCTAAAAATTGGAGATTACGTTCTTGCAGGTAGACATAGTGGTAAGATAAAAGCTATGCAAGATGAGCGAGGTAATGACGTAAAAGAGGCAGGTCCGGCAACTCCGGTATCTATTCTTGGTCTTGATGGTGCTCCTCAGGCTGGTGATAAAATTAGAGTGATGTTGGATGAGCGTGAAGCTAAAGACATTGCTGTAAAACGTACACAATTACAAAGAGAGCAATCTGTTAGAACGCAACGTCATATTACGCTTGATGAAATTGGAAGACGTATTGCGTTAGGAGACTTTAAAGAGATCAACATTATTCTTAAAGGGGATGTGGATGGATCTGTTGAAGCGTTAACAGACAGTTTCCAAAAACTTTCTACGGAAGAGATTCAAGTGAATATCATTCACAAGGGTGTTGGACCAATTACAGAAAGTGATGTGTTGTTAGCTTCTGCTTCAGATGCGGTAATAATCGGATTTAATGTTCGTCCAGCAGGTAATGCTAGACAAGTAGCAGATAAGGAAGAAATCGACATCAGAACATACTCAATTATCTACGATGCTATTAACGATCTAAGAGATGCAATGGAAGGAATGTTATCTCCTGAAATGAAGGAAGAGATCACGGGTACTGCTGAAATTAGAGAATTATTCAAAATATCTAAAATCGGAACAATTGCAGGATGTATGGTTACGGCTGGTAAGATCTTCAGAAATGAAGGTATTAGATTAATACGTGATGGAGTTGTGGTTCACACAGGTGAACTTATAGCACTACGTAGATTTAAAGATGATGTTAAGGAAGTTTCTAAAGGATATGATTGTGGTATGCAAATTAAGAACTACAATGATATTAAAGAAGGTGATGTAATTGAAGGTTATCAAGAGGTGGCTGTCAAAAAGAAAATGAAGAAATAATCATTTACTTATATTATTCAAAAAGGGCCGTACAATTTGTACGGCCCTTTTTTATTTATAGAAATAAAGAGAATTTAACCTCTTCTTGGTTTTGGTATAAATGCTGCAGGATAATCTGCTTTGATCTTCATTAAAGCTCTGTCTGCTTCTAATCTATTTCTAAAGTTACCAATCCACACTTTGTAATTCGGAGTCTCGTAGATGATCTGTGAGGGCCATGTGTTGTACTTTACTCTAAAGTCTTTTAAGGTTTCGCTAGCTGTATTGTTATCTCCGTAATACAATTGTATTTTATAGCGCTCACCCAATTTACCGTCTTTGGTCATTTCAGATTTAAGATCTAATAATTTAGGAAGCAAATCACTTTGTTCTATGTGAGATTGCCCGGTTTGTGCAAATACGTTTATCTGCAATCCTAGCACAAAAATCCCAAGAAAAAAGCAGTGTTTTAAAGTTAATTTTCTCATTTAATTAATATTTGGTGTAAAAGTAAAATTTAATAACTTAAAGTAAAGGTGTTTTATTATTTAGAACTAATATAAATTATGGATTAACAATCCTGTAACATTTATAAAATCGAACTTAAGTGTTACTTTTGTGCCTGAATTTTTAGGGTGCTATATGTATATATTTGTGTTTAAAATAGTTACAAAATATCGTGCCAAACATAAGACGTTAATTCAACTTACAGTATGAAAAAGGTGAAATTCCGCTATTCAACCTCGCGGCTGCTGCTATTATCGCTAGTATTGTTGCTTTCATTTAACACGTATTCATTCGCACAGGAACAGCAAGCTGCTCCAGCAGGTGATCAAGTTAAAGAGGAGGCGGCAACAGATTCGGGATCAGATTTAGGAGATCCGGCAGCAGGTAAATCATTGTTCAACACATTATGTGCTGCTTGTCACAAACCGTATTCAAAGGCTATTGGGCCTGCGCTTAATGGGGTGACAGATAGGCAAAGTCGAGAGTGGATCGAGACTTGGGTGCATAATTCTTCAGCTATGATTGCATCTGGTGATGCCGATGCAGTTGCGATTTATGAAGAGTATAACAAAACTAACATGCCTGCATTCCCGCAATTATCTTCAGAAGATATCGGGAATATCTTAGCGTATGTGGAGCAACCTAAACCTGAGGCGCCAGCTGCTGCTGCAGGAGGTGCGCAAGGAGAACAGTCAACAAATGTTGGTGGGGTGTCTAATAATATCATTTTGGCAGTGCTTGCATTTGTCTTGTTGATGTTGTTGGTGATCTTGTTCCTTGTAAATAAAACTTTAAGAAAATTTGCAGAGGCATCTGGTGTAGAATTGCCAGTTACCGAAAAAAGAACTCCAATTTGGAAAGCTTTTGCTCAAAACCAATTTTTAGTATTGGTTTCAGCAATAATTGTACTGTTGGCTAGTGGATACTTTATCTACGGGTTCTTAATGCAGGTAGGGGTAGATCAAGGATATCAGCCAATACAGCCAATACATTATTCGCACAGAATCCATGCTGGTGATAACCAAATTGATTGTAAGTATTGTCACTCATCTGCCAGAACTTCTAAGCATTCAGGTATACCATCATTGAATGTGTGTATGAACTGTCACAAGTCTATTTCTGAGGTTGCGCCGGAAACTGCAACTGAAGATTATTCAAAAGACTACTATGACAAGGAGATCGCCAAACTTTACGATGCAGTAGGTTGGGATCCTGCTACTCAATCTTATACAGGTGAAACTAAGCCGGTTAAATGGGTTAGAATACATAACTTGCCAGATTTTGTTTACTTTAATCACTCGCAACACGTTACAGTTGCAGGAGTACAGTGTCAGAAATGTCACGGACCTATCCAGGAAATGGAAGTGGTATCTCAATTTGCTCCTTTAACAATGGGATGGTGTATAAATTGTCACCGTGAGACTAAAGTTAAGATGGAAGGAAATGAATACTATGAAAAGATTCATGAAGCCCTTTCTAAGAAATATGGAGTAGATGAGTTAACAGAAGCTCAAATGGGTGGTCTGGAATGCGGTAGATGTCACTACTAATAAAAAAGTTTCCTGATTTGTTTCAGGGTTTTAATTACGAAGTTAATATTTAGATATATATGTCATCAAACAAGAAATACTGGAAAAGTGTTGAGGAGCTAAAAGAAGATAGCTCTATTGTTGAGACGCTCCAACAGAAAGAATTTGCAGAAGAAATTCCAACAGATGAATTTTTAGGGGATAAGGAATCCTTGAGTAATTCTTCTACTACAAGACGTGATTTCTTAAAGTATGTTGGGTTTAGTACTGCAGCAGCTTCTTTAGCTGCTTGCGAAGGGCCGGTTATTAAATCTATCCCTTACGTAGTACAGCCGGAGCGAATAGTGCCTGGAATTGCAAATTATTATGCGTCTACAATTGCAGATGGATTTGATTTTGCAAGTGTATTGGTTAAAACCAGAGAAGGTAGACCAATAAAAATAGAAAACAATTCGCTTTCTAAAGTGAAGGCAGGAGCAGGTGCTAGGGTAAATGCTTCAGTTCTTTCTTTATATGATAGCAAACGTGTAAAAAGACCAATGATAGATGGTCAAAATGTTTCTTGGGAAGAATTTGATAGTAAAGTTTCTAAAGATTTAGAAGGTGTTACTGGAGAAGTTGTTCTTCTTACGCAAACATTTGCAAGTCCATCTACTTCCAAAGTGATCAAAGAATTTTCTGGGAAGTTTGGAAATGCAAGACACGTTGTATATGATACAATTTCGGAAGATCCAACGTTGGATGCATTCGAAGCTAAATACGGGCAAAGAGCTTTGCCTAATTACGATTTTTCTAAAGCTGAAACCATAGTATCTGTTGGTGCCGATATTTTAGGTGACTGGCAAGGTGGTGGTTATGATGTTGGTTATGCTCAAAGCCGTATTCCTAAGAATGGGAAAATGTCAAGACATATTCAATTTGAATCTAACCTGTCAAACTCTGGAGCAAAAGCAGATAAAAGAGTACCGGTAAAGCCATCTGAGCAAAAAGCTGTGCTTTCTGCTTTATATAGCTATATAGTTGGTGGTTCTTCAAACAGTAAATTGTCTTCTAAAGTAGATGATGTTGTTGTAAAGGCTGCTAGTCAATTACGTAAATCTGGAAGTGGAGCTGTTGTTGTGTCTGGAATTCCAGATGTAGATGCTCAAACATTGGTGCTTAGCATTAATGAAGCTTTAGGAAGTAAAGTAATGGATTCTGCTAACCCTAGAATGACTCGTCAAGGGAACAATAAAGCGGTTCAGCAGTTAGTTGCAGATATGAACGCTGGAAAGGTTGGAGCTATTTTAGTTGCGGGTGTGAATCCTGCTTATAGTTTGCCAAATGCAGATGAGTTTGTAGAAGCAATGAAAAAAGTAGATTTCAGCTTAGCTTTCTCTATGAAAGAAGATGAAACTGCAAAATTATGTAAATACTTAGCTGCCACTCCACATTACTTAGAGGCATGGGGAGATGTTCAGTTTACAAAAGAAGATTTCGCGTTGGTACAACCAACCATCCGTCCGTTATTTGATACAAGACAAGTTCAAGACTCTTTGTTAAAATGGGCTGGGAACGATACTTCTTACTATAATTATTTAAAAAACACTTGGTCTTCAATTTCTTGGAATGATGCTTTACACGATGGTGTGTTTAAGGCAACAAGTCCTGTAGAGGTTGGTTCCGATGCTGCAGTTGCAGGAGCTGCTTCAACTACTTCTTCTATAGATGCAAATGCATCTGCCGGTAGATTGGTAGGAGGAGAAGCTAAAGAAGGAAATATGGAATTGGTATTGTATACCAAAGTTTCATTAGGAGATGGTCAACAAGCAAACAATCCTTGGTTGCAAGAGATGCCAGATCCAATTACTAGAACTACATGGGATAACTACTTAATGATCTCTAGACATGATGCTGAAGCATTGGGTCTTGAAAACACTACGGTTTCTAATGGTGCCTTAAACGGTAGCTATGTAAACCTAAAAGTGGGAGATAAAGTAGTTAATAACGTACCAGTTATCATCCAGCCAGGTCAAGCTCGTGGAGCTGTTGGACTTGCTTTAGGTTACGGTAAGAAAGAAGGAATGCAAGATGAAATGAAGGTAGGTGTAAATGCTTACCCTCTTTATCAGGATTTCAAATCTTTCCAAAATGTAACTATAGAGAAGGCTGGTGGAATGCACGAATTTGCATGTGTACAGTTACAGAATACATTAGCTGGACGTGATGATATTATTAAAGAAACTACACTTCACGAATTTAATACACAAGAGAAAGAAGAGTGGAACAAGATGCCGGAAGTAAGCTATAACCATGAAGAAGTTCCAACTTCTTCAGATAAAGCTGATATCTGGACTTCTTTTGATAGAACTCTTGGTCACCATTTCAATCTTTCTATAGATCTTAATGCTTGTACCGGTTGCGGTGCTTGTGTGATTGCTTGTCATTCAGAAAATAACGTACCAGTTGTTGGGAAAGAAGAGGTAAGAAAGTTTAGAGATATGCACTGGTTGCGTATAGATAGATATTACTCTGCTGAAGATACCTTCAAAGAAGAGCAAGAAGCACTGGAAAACCTTGCAGCATTTGACACTTATTCAGAAGTTGAAACAGCTTCAGATGAGAATCCAGAAGTTGCTTTCCAACCAGTAATGTGTCAGCACTGTAATCACGCTCCCTGTGAAACAGTTTGTCCGGTTGCAGCAACATCTCACGGTCGTCAAGGTCAAAACCAAATGATTTATAACCGTTGTGTGGGTACAAGATATTGTGCTAACAACTGTCCTTATAAAGTTCGTCGTTTTAACTGGTTCAACTATGCTAAAAACGATGAGTTTGATTATCATATGAATAATGACCTAGGTAGAATGGTACTTAATCCAGATGTGGTGGTACGTTCTAGAGGGGTTATGGAAAAATGTTCTATGTGTATCCAAAAAACTCAAAAAACTATCCTTGATGCTAAGAGAGATGGTAGAGAAGTTGAAGATGGTGAATTCCATACGGCTTGTTCTGCGGCTTGTGATAAAGGAGCAATGGTATTTGGAGATATAAATAATAAAGAATCCGAGATTGTTAAGATGAAAGAAGATGAAAGAATGTATCATCTCCTGGAAAGTATAGGAACTCAGCCTAATGTGATGTATCAGGTGAAAGTTAGAAATACAAACGAGGTTTAGAAAATTTGTGTAAGAATCAATTATTAAGAATCAATTTTTAAGAGTATGTCGTCACATTACGAAGCACCTATAAGAGAACCTTTGGTTATTGGAGATAAAAGCTACCACGACATTAGTGTTGAGATAGCGGCTCCTGTATTAGGTAAGGCCAATAAATCTTGGTGGATAGTTTTCTCGATTGCCTTAGTGGCATTTTTATGGGGGATAGGTTGTATTGTTTATACCGTTTCTACAGGAATCGGGGTTTGGGGATTGAACAAGACCATTGGATGGGCTTGGGATATTACCAACTTTGTTTGGTGGGTAGGTATTGGTCACGCTGGAACCTTAATCTCGGCAGTATTGTTATTATTCCGTCAAAAATGGAGAATGGCAGTAAACAGATCTGCAGAAGCAATGACCATTTTTGCGGTTTTCCAAGCAGGATTGTTCCCAATTATTCACATGGGTCGCCCATGGTTGGCATATTGGGTATTACCTATTCCAAACCAATTTGGATCTTTATGGGTAAACTTTAACTCCCCATTACTTTGGGATGTATTTGCAATTTCTACATACTTATCTGTATCACTTGTTTTCTGGTGGACTGGTTTGCTACCTGATTTTGCTATGATACGTGATAGAACTACGAGCCCTTTTCAGAAGAAAATGTACGGTATTCTAAGTTTTGGGTGGAGTGGACGTGTAAAAGACTGGCAACGTTTTGAAGAAGTATCTTTGGTATTAGCTGGATTGGCAACACCACTTGTGCTTTCTGTACACACTATTGTATCTTTTGACTTTGCTACCTCTGTAGTTCCTGGATGGCACTCAACAATTTTCCCTCCGTACTTCGTTGCGGGAGCGATTTTCTCTGGATTTGCCATGGTGCAAACCTTGTTGATCATCATGAGAAAAGTGTCTAATCTTGAAGATTATATTACGGTACTTCATATTGAATATATGAATAAGGTAATTCTTTTAACAGGTGGTATTGTATCTGTTGCTTATATCACAGAGTATTTTATTGGATGGTATTCTGGAAGTAGTTATGAAAATTATACATACTTATCTTTTGGTGCAGCAACCGGACCTTACTGGTGGGCATTCTGGGCACTTATTACTTGTAACTTTATTGTGCCACTTACATTATGGGTTAAAAGCCTTAGAAGAAACATTATGTGGACCTTCTTTGTGGCCTTGGTTATTAACATAGGAATGTGGTTTGAACGTTTTGATATTATTGTATTAGACTTAAGTCACGGTAGAACTCCATCCTCTTGGGCAATGTTCTCTCCAACTTTTGTAGATATAGGAGTATTTATTGGTACCATAGGATTCTTCTTTGTATTGTTCTTATTATATGCTCGTACGTTCCCAGTGATCGCTCAGGCAGAAGTTAAGACAATCTTGAAATCTTCGGGTGAATTTTATAAACGAATGCGAGCCGAGAACGGCGATGGTCACGTTGATCACGTAGAGCAATATCCAGCTTCAGCAGGACCTTCTACCAATGTAAAGCACAAAAAAGGTGAAGAGGATTTTAATTCCCTTGATACAGATGTTGAAAAAGACGATCAAGAAATTAGATCAAATACCGAAGGCCTTTTAGATAGTCAGCTTAAAAAGGATCAGGTTGAGGCCATGTTGGCTAGAATAGGAACTTTTGATCCTGCAGTTCAAGCACAGGATAATCTTCAAAAGATTACTGATGTTGGGCCGTTAATGGAACAGAATTTACATCAATTAGGTGTTTATACTTATAATCAAATTAGTAACATGTCTCTTCAAGATTATGAAGTGTTGAACACAATTATCGATTCATTTGGCGATAGAGCTAGGCGGGATGATTGGGCAACTCAGGCAGCTAATCTAAAAAATAACTAATATGTCAGGGAAAGTCTTACATGCTTTATATACCGATGATGACTTGCTGATGCAAGCTGTTAAGGAGACTAGAAAAGCTAACTACCACATTAATGAAGTCTTTACTCCATTTCCGGTTCACGGATTGGATAAAGCCTTAGGTTTGGCTCCAACAAGATTGGCAATAACCGCTTTCTTATATGGTATTACAGGTTTAACTGTGGCTACTTTAATGATGAATTTTATCATGATTGAAGACTGGCCACAAGATATTGGAGGTAAGCCAAGTTTTAGTTTTATTCAAAACATGCCGGCATTTGTGCCAATTATGTTTGAATTAACGGTTTTCTTTGCTGCTCACTTAATGGTGATCACTTTTTACATGAGAAGTAAGATCTGGCCATTTAAAAAAGCAGAGAATCCAGATGTTAGAACTACAGATGATCATTTTCTAGTAGAAATTGATGCAGCGAACCATGATGTAGACCGCCTTACCAAGTTTTTATATGATACAGGCGCTTCAGAAATTAAATTAATTGAATAATAGATAAACAGAATGAAAAGTTTATTTCATAGATCTATAGTACTACTTCTTGTTGCAGTAACGGCAACGTCTTGCTTCAACAAAGAACGTCCTAACTATCAGTACTTCCCAGATATGTACGAACCGGTAAGTTATGAAGCTTATGGTGCGTATGATGTTTTTGCAGATCAGCAGGAAGCTAAAACTCCGGTTGAAGGAACTATTCCTCGTGGATGGACTCCTTATGAGTATGAAAACTCTAACGAAGGGAAAGCCAAAGCTCATGCAGAATTAAAGAATCCAATTCCTTATACCGAAGAGAATCTTGCTGCAGGTCAACAATTATATACCATCTATTGTGCGGTTTGCCATGGTGATAAAGGAAACGGAAAAGGTATTTTAGTTGAGCGTGAAAAAATTCTAGGTGTTCCAGCTTACGATGATCCGGGAAGAGCCATAACAGAAGGTAGTGCTTATCACGTAATGTATTACGGATTAAATGCGATGGGATCTTATGCATCTCAAACTACTATAAATGAGCGTTGGCAAATAGATCATTATGTAATGAAACTAAAAGATGCGCTTGAAGGTAAAGCCGAAAGACAATTTGAAGAACCTAAAGAGGGTGATCAACCTAAAGTAGATCAAGCTAAATCAGAATTGATTCCTGCAGTAAATGCGGAGCCGTCTGTTTCCAATGCTGAACCTAAAGAAGGGAATCAAGTTAAAGAAAGTACCAACTAAAAGTAACTGTATTTAGATATATTCATATGTACACGATATCCAGTAAATTAAAAATTACCGCAATTATATTTATGATTGTGGGTGCGTTAGGCCTCGTTTACGGTTTTGTCACCACTCCTTCTAGTGTTGAAGAAGTGAAAGAAATGATGACTTCTGAAGGTCATCATGAATCTGCTGAAGCTGAAAATGTAGAATCCGAAGAAACCCATAGTGCAGTTGCAACAGAAGAACATGAAACTGTGAACGAAGAGCATGGAGCAGAAGCTGTATCTCATGAGTCTGCATCTCATGAAGATGAACATTACGAGCATGTATTACACCAATATCAGGCTAAACCTTGGTCTGCTACTTTTGTAAACGCATTCTTCTTTTTCATGATCGCTTTAGGAGCATTAGTATTTTATGCTATTCAATATGCTGCATCAGCAGGATGGTCTCCGGTATTGTTTAGAGTAATAGAAGGAATTACTTCTTACCTGCTTCCAGGATCTATCATTGTTTTCTTGATAGTAATTTTTGCAGGAACTCATTTTTACCCTTGGCAGAATGATGATCTTGTAGCTCATGATCCAATTCTTCAAGGTAAGTCTGGATATTTAAACTTTCCATTCTTCCTAATTAGAGGTATTATCTATGTTGTTGGATGGAACTTATATCGTCATTTTTCAAGAAAGAATTCATTAGCACAGGAAACAGCTACAGATTATGCTCCCTACAAAAGAAACTTTAAGTTGTCTGTTTTCTTCCTATTGTTCTTTATTGTAACAGAATCTACTATGGCTTGGGACTGGTTTATGTCTATGACCCCTCACTGGTATAGTACTTTATTTGCTTGGTATATATTTGCAAGTATGTTTGTATCTGCAATTACCGTTATTGCTTTAGTAACTATCATGTTGAAGAAATTAAATTTGGTTTCTTTTATCAATGATAGTCACTTACATGATCTTGCAAAATTCATGTTCGCATTTAGTATCTTCTGGACTTACCTTTGGTTTAGTCAATTCATGTTGATTTGGTATGCAAACATCCCGGAAGAGGTTACATATTTTATAATTAGAATTCAAGAGTATAATCTATTGTTTTTTGGAATGCTTGTGCTTAATTTTGTATTCCCAATATTAATATTGATCAATAGTGATTATAAACGTATTCCTTGGTTCGTAATAATGGCTGGAATTATTTTATTAGCAGGTCATTATATAGATATTTTCTTACTGGTAATGCCATCTACGGTTGGTCCACACTGGTACTTTGGAATTACTGAAATTGGAGGATTGTTGTTCTTCCTTGGCTTGTTTATCTTAGTAGTAGGAACAGGATTAGGAAAAGTGTCACTAAGACCAAAAGGTAACCCATTCATTGTAGAAAGTGAAAATTACCATTATTAACAATTAGTATAAAAGTAGATATTATAAAAATGACTGTATTTTTAGTAATCATAGTAATAGCACTTTTTGCCGTAACTATATGGCAAATATCCAAGATATTTCAGTTATCAAGGAGCAGTAATGTAGATTCTTCTCAAATTGCCAATGATAAGGATAACAAGAGCCAAGCATATATAATGATTGGGTTTGTTATTTTCTTTTATGGGTTGATGATCTACTCTTTCTGGAATTATAGTAAGTTATACCTTCCGGAAGCTGCATCTGCACACGGTAGTCATGTAGACAACCTAATGTTCCTTTCTATTGGAATCATCATGTTCGTGCAGGTAATTACACAAGCCTTACTTCACTTTTTTGCTATTAAGTACAAAGGAAAAAAAGGAAACAAAGCTTTATTCTTTGCAGATAATGATAAGTTAGAGTTTATCTGGACTATTATTCCTGTAATTGTGTTGGCAGGACTTATTATCTACGGATTGTTTACTTGGTCTGATATTATGAATATCAACGAAGATGAAGATCCAATGATTGTAGAATTATATGCCTATCAATTTGCATGGAGAGCTAGATATTCTGGAGAAGATAATACTTTAGGTTCAGCGAATGTTCGTTTTATTGAAGGTGTAAATCAACTCGGGGTAGATGAAAGCGATCCTTATGCAATGGACGATAAAATTACTACAGAACTCCACTTGCCTGTTGGGAAACCAGTTGTTTTTAAATTGAGATCTCAGGATGTATTACACTCTGCGTACTTCCCGCATTTTAGAGCTCAAATGAACGTAGTTCCAGGGATGATCACTCAATTTGGATTTACTCCTACCATTACTACTGAAGAAATGAGAAATTCAGAATATATGGTAGATAAGGTTGATAATATTAACGAAATCAGAAAAGATAAATCTAAAGAATTAATGGCTGAAGGTGAAACTCCTTTAGATTCTTACGAATTTGATTACTATATTTTATGTAATAAGATTTGTGGTCAAGGTCATTATAACATGCAAATGAAGATTGTTGTAGAATCACAGGAAGATTATGATGCCTGGATCAAGGAACAACAATCATTCAAGGAAACTATGGCTTCACAACAAGAACAGGATTCTGCTGGAGATGCTCCTCAAGAAGATGTAAAAGTTGCAGCAGAAACAGTAGAAGTAAAAGAAGAAAATTAAAAGCTAAAGATTTAAAGTTATGTCAGCAGTAGGACACGCAACGCTAGATCACGCACATGATGATCATGGGCATCATCATAAGCAAACCTTTATTACTAAGTACATTTTTAGTACAGACCATAAGATGATATCTAAACAATACCTTATAACAGGTTTGTTAATGGGTGTTATTGGTATATTAATGTCAGTTCTTTTTAGAATGCAACTGGCTTGGCCTGAGCAATCATTTTGGATCTTCAAAGCTCTTTTAGGTAAATGGGCGCCAGATGGTGTAATGTCTCCGGAGATTTACTTGGCCTTAGTTACTATACATGGTACTATAATGGTATTCTTTGTACTAACTGCAGGTTTAAGTGGTACGTTTAGTAACTTATTAATTCCATTGCAAATTGGTGCTAGAGATATGGCGTCAGGATTCTTGAACATGGTGTCTTACTGGTTGTTCTTTGTTTCTTGTGTGATCATGTTAAGCTCTCTTTTTGTGGAAGCAGGACCCGCCTCGGCCGGTTGGACGATTTATCCCCCGCTTAGTGCTTTACCACAAGCAATTGGTGGATCTGGACTTGGTATGACTTTGTGGTTGTCTGCAATGGCAATCTTCATAGCATCTTCTTTATTAGGATCTTTGAACTACATAGTAACAGTAATAAACTTAAGAACTATTGGAATGTCTATGACTAGACTTCCACTTACAATCTGGGCATTCTTTGTAACAGCAATCATCGGGGTAGTTTCTTTCCCGGTATTATTATCTGCTGCCTTGTTACTTATCATGGACAGAAGTTTTGGAACCTCTTTCTTTTTGAGTGATATCTTTATTCAAGGTGAAGTGTTGAGTCATCAAGGTGGTTCTCCAGTATTATTTGAACACTTATTCTGGTTCTTAGGTCACCCTGAAGTTTATATCGTTATTCTTCCAGCAATGGGGCTTGTATCAGAAATTATGGCAACCAATGCTCGTAAACCTATTTTTGGGTATAGAGCCATGGTAGCATCTATATTAGCAATTGCATTTTTATCAACTATTGTTTGGGGACACCACATGTTCGTGTCTGGTATGAATCCATTCCTTGGATCTGTATTTACCTTTACAACTTTGTTGATTGCAATTCCATCTGCTGTTAAAGCTTTTAACTGGATCACCACATTATGGAAGGGGAATCTGCAAATGAACCCGGCCATGTTATTTTCTATCGGTTTTGTATCTACTTTCATTACTGGAGGTTTAACAGGAATCATTCTTGGAGATAGTACCTTAGATATTAACGTTCATGATACCTATTTCGTAATTGCTCACTTCCATCTTGTAATGGGGATTTCTGCACTTTATGGTTTGTTAGCTGGTGTTTACCACTGGTTCCCGAAAATGTTCGGTAGAATGATGAATAAGAATTTGGGGTATATCCATTTCTGGATAACTGCAGTAGGAGCTTACGGAGTATTCTTCCCAATGCACTTTATCGGGATGGCTGGACTACCAAGAAGATATTATACTAACACTGCATTCCCTTATTTTGATGACTTAGCAGATGTGAATGTACTAATTACTGTTTTTGCTCTTATCACAGCAGCAGTTCAGTTGGTATTCTTATACAATTTCTTTAGTTCTATTTTCTTTGGAAAAAAGGCAACTCAAAACCCTTGGAATGCTACCACTTTAGAGTGGACTACACCGGTAGAGCATATTCACGGAAACTGGCCTGGTGCAATTCCTTCAGTTTACAGATGGCCTTATGACTATAGTAAAGTAAAAGAAGATGGAGAATACGTAATTGCTGGTCAGGATTTCATTCCGCAGAACGTACCACTTCAGGAGAACGAAGAAGAGATGAATCATTAAGAAACGTCAATCTTACAATATAAAAAGCCTTTTCATTTTGAAGAGGCTTTTTTCTTTTATCTTTGTTACGATCTCATATTTAGATTATAAAATACACCTCAAATTATGAACGATAACCTGGACCCAACAGGAGAAAATTTTTCTTCGGAAGAGATTGATATTGAAAGAGCTTTAAGGCCTTTAAGTTTTGATGATTTTGCGGGTCAGGATCAAGTATTAGAAAATCTCAAGATATTCGTAGAAGCAGCAAATCAACGAGGAGAAGCTTTAGATCATACCTTGTTTCACGGTCCTCCGGGTTTAGGTAAAACCACTCTAGCACATATATTAGCAAATGAGTTGCAAGTTGGTATTAAAGTTACTTCTGGTCCTGTAATAGATAAACCAGGAGATCTTGCCGGCTTACTTACCAATTTGGAAGAAAGAGATGTATTATTTATAGATGAGATTCATAGATTAAGCCCGGTGGTAGAGGAATATTTATATTCTGCGATGGAAGATTATAAGATTGATATTATGATCGAGAGCGGACCGAATGCTAGAACAGTTCAGATCAACTTGAATCCTTTTACTTTGATTGGGGCTACTACGCGTTCAGGATTGCTTACAGCACCAATGAGAGCTAGATTTGGTATTTCCAGTAGACTTCAGTATTACACAACAGAACTGCTTTCTACCATCATTGAAAGAAGTGCAGAAATATTAAGAGTACCAATAACTATGGATGCTGCTATAGAAATTGCAGGTAGAAGTAGAGGTACGCCTCGTATCGCAAACGCGCTTTTAAGGCGAGTTCGAGATTTCGCACAGATCAAAGGGAATGGAAAGATAGATATGGAGATCTCTAAATTCAGTTTAAAAGCATTGAATGTAGATGCTCATGGGTTGGATGAAATGGATAATAAGATCTTAACAACCATCATCGATAAATTTAAAGGAGGCCCCGTTGGTATTACAACTTTGGCAACAGCCGTAAGTGAAAATGCTGAAACGATAGAAGAGGTGTATGAACCTTTTCTTATTCAACAAGGCTTTATTTATAGAACACCGCGTGGTAGAGAAGTAACTGAAGCTGCTTATAAACATTTAGGCAGGGTAAAAGGAGCTACTCAAGGTGGACTTTTTTAACCTTAGTTCTGGTTTACTTCAATTCTCTATTTAGGTAGAAAGTAATTTTAGATCAGATAAAATTTTGGCTTAATATTTATAATTAGTTAATAAGAAATGGTTATCATGTTCATCGCGATAAATCAATTTATATAACTGAATAAAAATTAAATATGAAGTATAAAATAGAGATAGATCAAATCAATACGGTAGATGAGATCCAAGATTATTGGACCAAGGACGATTATGTTCAGTTGCTAGAGCTATTTAACTATCCCAATGCTGAAGATGCCAAACCTGAGAATTTAAGGGAATTGTTATTTATGGCCATAACAGATTTTGAACCTAATGAAGCAGCTAAACTAGTGCTGGATTATAAATTAGGTGAACAATTATCTGAAGGGCAGATCGAGCAGATTTCCAATGATATGTTGATAGATACGGTTTGTGAAGAATATCCTGAAATGGATTTACAGTCTACATTATTCCATATAACTCAATTGCTGTTTAAAGCATATAATGGAAAATTCCCAAGTTCTAGTGCTACTATAATCGACTGTTCCATATCTTCTTTAGATAAAAACAGGGATAACACCTTAACTAAAGCAATGGTTTTGCAGTTATTTAATGAGGGACTTTCCGATAGAAATATTATTAAAAGACTGTTTTCGGATCAAATGAATGGAAGTGAAGAATTTCCGGAAGCAGAAGATATTATCTGGGATTTACAAATTTCAGACAACAACCATTATAAATTTACTACCTCAGGAAATCTTATCAAAAAAGAAGAGGTGATCGCTTCAGAATGGGAAAGCGATATAGAAGAAACCGAAGCTGATTCATAACCATATTATATGTTTAACTTCAGATAAATAATAAATCTAAAAACTGCAATGGGTAACAAGGATATTCCGAAGGTTTCATTTTTCAAATTCTTAAAGCATGCCTCTAATATTCTTAAGAATCCATTGCCTTTTCATCATAGAAATTTTGAAAAGCACGGAGATACTTTTAGATTGATCATAGGCCCCGGCAAATCTGTTATCTTTTCTAGAAATGCCTATTTAGCTGAATATGTTCTTCAAAAAAATCAGAAGAACTATACAAAATCTTCTATCCAAACTAAAGATCTCGTTAAATATGTTGGCCGCGGATTGTTAACTGCGGAAGGTGAACATTGGAAAAAACAGCGCAAGTTAATTCAACCGGCATTTCATAAAAAGCAACTTACCTTTTTGCTGGAGAGTATTCACAAAGCAATAATTACAGAACTCGATAAAGTTGAGACAGAGAAGGAAATAGATATTTTTCCTGTTTTCAATGATCTTGCTTTTCAAACGGTAGTAAAATCTTTATTCAGCAGTGCAGTTGGAGAGAAAGATATATCCAGACTTCAATATATTACTGAGGCAGCTCAAAAAATGTTGGTAAGAGAACTTAGACAGCCCTTTTTAAGTTTATGGTTTAAATATGGTGGCGAGATTAAAAAGCATACAGATCTAACAGATGAGGCCAGAGTAATTCTTAAAAAACTGGTTAGAGAAAGAAAGGAAAGTGGTAAACGCGAAAATGATCTTCTAGACATGCTTTTGGATGCGCGTTATGAAGATGGTAATGAAATGGACAGCGAGCAGTTAATAGATGAAATTCTCATATTATTTACGGCGGGTCATGAAACTACTTCCAATGCGTTAACTTTTGCAGCCGAGTTGCTAGCAAGGAATCCGGAATCTCAACAAAAGATTTATGAAGAAGTTATAAAAGCAAAACAGGAAACCAATTCTTTAATGGAATTCATTCAGTCTTGTAGTTATACAAAAAAGGTGATAGAGGAAACGATGAGAATGTATCCGCCGGCTTACTTTATAGACAGAGTAAATCTTGAAGCAGATTCTTTTGAAGGAATAGAAATTCCAAAAGGATCTAATTTGTTGTTCTCTTTTTATGAGATCCATAAACATAAAGATCATTGGGAAGACCCTGATAAATTTGATCCGGAACGATTTTCAGATTCAGATCCTTATTTGCATACTCCCTTTTATGCGCCATTTGGAGCTGGCCCAAGAAAATGTATTGGGAATAATTTTGCGATGTTCGAAATGATACTTGCAGTTGCAGAGTTGGTAGGTAAATACGTAATTGTACCTAAGAATTCTACAATAGAAATTCTCCCATTAATTACATTGAAGCCGAAAAACGCTATTTTAGAATTTAGTAAAAGAGTAAATTAATTTAACCTAATAATATTATATGAAAAAATTTCTATTCTTATTTTTAATAATTTCAGGATTTTCTTACGCTCAACAACCTACAAGAACCATATTGAAAACATTTGATATGAGCGAAGAAATGTATGATTTTGATACTCAGCAAAAAATAAGTGCTGTAGAAAGTAAAGAAAAAATTAGCAGTGGAAAATTCTTTCCATTGCCTAAATCATATAATGAAAGAGCTGAAGCAATAGATTATTATTTACTCCCAGCACTGAAGAAAGGTGAGCGATTAAATACCAGTAAATTTTATTCTCAACCAAAAATTGGAAAAACTTTCCCTCCTTTTATTGCAACATCTTATAAAGGTGAAACAATCAAGTCTAGCAATTTTAAAGGTAAGATCATAATCATAAATTTTCAGATGTCTTTAGAGGAGCCTATGTTCAATAAACAGAGTTTTAGAGAGTTTTTAAAAGTGAGTAATTCTGATGATAGGTTTTACCCTGTGCTATTTATCACAATGGCAATGCATGAGGATCTGATTGAAGAATATGAAGTTGCTATGCCTATAATAGATAATGCATTTCAATATGGAAATAAATATGGGGTAGAAACGTATCCTAATTATATAGTGGTAGACACTACCGGAAAAACTGTTGCTATAATTAATAGCGTAAAACAGTTAGCCAAGGTTTTAAGAAAACTGTAGAAATTCTATTTATATGGAACTTTCTCCTAGATTTAAATATTCTGAAATTATTAAAACGGAGGCCAAACGCCTCGGTTTTATGTCTTGTGGTATATCCAAAGCAGAATTTTTAGAAGAAGAAGCTCCGCGTTTGGAAAGTTGGCTTCAACAGAATATGCATGGCGAAATGAGCTATATGGAGAATCATTTTGACAAGCGATTGGATCCAACAAAATTGGTAGATGGTTCTAAAAGTGTGATCTCTTTGTTGTTAAATTACTATCCTGAAGCTAAACAATCAGAAAATACCTATAAACTCAGTAAATACGCCTACGGTACCGATTATCATTTTGTAATAAAAGATAAGTTGAAGCATCTTCTTAAATTAATTCAAAATGAAATAGGCGAAGTAGAAGGCAGAGCTTTTGTAGATTCTGCTCCTGTTTTGGATAAAGCATGGGCTGCAAAAAGTGGATTGGGTTGGATAGGAAAGAATTCTAATCTCTTAACAAAACAAGTGGGTTCTTTCTATTTTATAGCTGAATTAATTGTAGATCTGGAATTGGAATATGATAGCCCGGTTACAGATCACTGTGGCAGCTGTACTGCTTGTATAGATGCGTGTCCAACTCAGGCAATCGTTGAACCTTACAAGGTTGATGGAAGTAAATGCATTTCTTACTTTACAATAGAATTGAAGAATGAGTTACCAAGCACCTATAAAAATCAGTTTGATGATTGGATGTTTGGTTGCGATGTTTGTCAGGATGTTTGCCCGTGGAATAAATTCTCAAAGCCACATAACGAACCTCTCTTCGATCCAAGTCCTGAAATATTGAATTATTCAAAAAGAGATTGGGAAGAACTTACCAAAGAGACTTTTAATGAAATCTTCAAAAAATCGGCTGTAAAAAGAACCAAATTTGTAGGTTTAAAAAGGAATATTGAGTTTTTAAAAGATTAAGTTCTACATCCAAGGCTTGAATGTTATCTTTGTGCTTCAGCCAAAAATTTTGAATATGACTACAGATAGTAAAAGACGAGAGGCGCTGGTTTATCACGCCAAACCAAAACCGGGGAAAATAGAAGTTGTCCCTACCAAAAAATATGCAACCCAACGAGATCTTTCTTTGGCTTATTCTCCAGGGGTTGCAGTTCCATGTTTGGAAATTGAAAAAGACAAAGAGAATGCTTATAAATATACTGCAAAAGGAAATTTAGTTGCGGTTATCTCTAACGGAACTGCGGTTCTGGGCTTAGGAGATATAGGTCCATTAGCATCTAAACCAGTAATGGAAGGTAAAGGTTTGTTATTTAAGATCTTTGCAGATATTGATGTTTTTGATATTGAAGTAGACACTAAAGATGTGGAAGCTTTTATAGCCACGGTTAAGAATATCGCACCAACTTTTGGAGGTATTAATCTTGAAGATATCAAAGCTCCTGAGGCTTTCGAAATTGAAAGAAGATTAAAAGCAGAACTGGATATTCCAGTTATGCATGACGACCAACACGGTACTGCAATTATTTCTGCTGCGGCATTGCTAAACGCTTTAGAAATTGCTAAAAAGAAAATTGAGAAAGTTAAGATTGTAATTAGTGGAGCAGGAGCTGCTGCAGTATCTTGTACTAAATTATATAAAGCTTTTGGTGCGAAGCCGGAGAATATTGTAATGCTAGATAGTAAAGGAGTTATTCGCGCAGATAGAACTAATCTTTCTGTAGAAAAACTGGAATTTGCTACTAAAAGAAAAATTGACACGTTAACTGAGGCCATGAAAGATGCCGATGTTTTTGTAGGACTTTCGGTTAAAGATATTGTTACTCCTGCAATGCTTAAGAGCATGGCAAAAAGACCTATTGTATTTGCAATGGCAAATCCAGATCCGGAAATAGAATATGATCTTGCGGTATCTACTCGTAAAGATTTGATCATGGCAACCGGAAGAAGTGATCATCCTAATCAAGTTAATAATGTGCTTGGTTTTCCATACATTTTTAGAGGAGCTTTAGATGTTAGAGCTACCAAAATAAATGAAGAGATGAAAATGGCTGCAGTAAAAGCTTTGGCAGCTATGGCTAAAGAACCGGTGCCGGAACAGGTAAATATTGCTTACAACGAGACTAAATTAAACTTTGGTCCTGAATATATTATTCCAAAACCATTTGACCCTCGATTGATCGCAAAAGTACCACCTGCAGTAGCAAGAGCAGCTATGGATAGTGGTGTAGCAAAAAGTCCTATTTTGGATTGGGAACGCTATGAAGATGAGTTGCTGGAAAGAATGGGTAATGATAATAAGGTTTCCAGATTGCTGATGAACCGAGCTAAATCTCAGCCTAAGAAAGTAGTGTTTGCAGAAGCAGATCATTTAGATGTGCTAAAAGCTGCGCAAATAGTACATGAAGAAGGGATAGCTATTCCAATTCTTTTAGGTAGTAGGGAAATTATTATAGAATTGATGAATGAAATTGACTTTGGTCATGATGATATTCTTATCATAGATCCAAAATCAGACGAAGAAAAGGCAAGAAAAGATGCCTATGCAGATGTTTATTGGAAAGCCCGTTATAGAAATGGAGTAACCAAATATGATGCTCAGAAATTAATGCGTCAGCGTGATTATTTTGCAGCGATGATGGTGAATGAAGGAGATGCAGATGCATTGCTTTCAGGTTATTCCAGAGCTTACCCAACAGTTGTAAAACCAATGCTGGAACTAATTGGTATGGCTAAAGGAATTGATAGGGTAGCCGCAACTAACTTGATGAATACTTCTAGAGGTCCATTATTTATTAGTGATACTTCTATAAACATAGATCCTTCAGCTAAAGACTTGGCTAAAATTGCACAAATGACAGCTAAGACGGTAAGACTTTTCGGGATGGAACCTGTTATAGGGATGATTTCTTATGCCAATTTTGGATCTTCTAAGCATGAAAGAGCTGTAAAAGTTAAGACAGCAGTAAAATATTTGCATCGTGCTTTTCCAGACCTAAAAGTAGATGGAGAGATTCAAGTAGATTTTGCTTTGAACAAAGAAATGCTTCAAAGTAAATTTCCATTCTCTAAATTGGTAGGGAAGAAGGTAAATACATTGATTTTTCCTAACCTAGAGTCGGCTAACGGAACATATAAACTTATTAAAGAATTGAACAAAACAGACTCTATAGGGCCAATAATGATGGGGATGAACAAGCCTGTTCACATCCTTCAATTAGGTGCTAGTGTAGAGGAAATTGTAAATATGGCTGCCATTGCGGTTATTGATGCTCAGGAAAAGCAAAAGCGCGATAAACCAAGTAAATAAGCTTTTTTCTGAATTAGCATATTTTCTTGGAGCTCCGTATTATTTTAGTACATTTGGATACTAAGATTTTATCTATACATGATTCATCATTTAAAGGGGCAATTGATAGAAAAAAATCCCACCCATGTTGTTATAGACTGCAACGGGGTGGGATATTTTGTACACATATCTTTGCACACATTTTCACTTCTGAACAATGCTTCAGAAGCCATTAGCATATACACGCATTTACAGGTTAAAGAAGATTCACAAACCTTGTTTGGGTTTATGGAAAAATCTGAACGCGAATTATTTAGATTATTGATTTCTGTTTCGGGCGTAGGGGCCAGTACAGCAAGAACTATGTTATCTTCTTTAGAACCTAAGAATATTATGGATGCTATAGCATCTGGAGATTCGGCCACTATTCAGAGTATCAAGGGTATAGGTGCAAAAACAGCTCAAAGAGTTATTTTAGACCTAAAAGACAAGGTTTTAAAAGTGTTTGGAGAAGGCGAAGTTTTTCTTTCTCAGAGCAATACTAATAAAGAAGAAGCGTTATCTGCTTTAGAAACTTTAGGTTTTGCTCGAAAACCAGCCGAGAAAGTTGTTGACCGAATCATGAAAGAAACCACAGACCCTACCGTGGAGACGATCATCAAACTAGCATTAAAGAATTTATAATTTCATTTTAGTCAAAAATTGAGGAATAATTACTTGAAATTGCATCGATATTATCTGCTTGGCATCTTCTTGTTTCTTGCTTTTCCTCTACATTTATTTGCGCAGGACCCAGCAACACCACAAGATTCTACCCGAACCGGTTACGCTCGCGGTACTCTAAGCCTGCCCAATCCTACAAATATATCTTCAGGTTATGAATATGATCCTGTCTTAGATAGATATATCTACACTGAGAAATTAGGAGCTTACAACCTATCTATCCCGTTAGTACTAACTCCTGAAGAATATCAGCAACTTGTAATTCAGGAAGAAATTCGGGATTATTTTAAGCAGAAAAATAACGCTATTGCCGAAAATCGAGATCCAGATCCCGATGCCCAAAGAGATGCACTACCTAGTTACTATGTAAATTCAGGATTTTTTGAAAGTATTTTTGGAGGTAGAGATATTGAAGTGGTGCCTCAGGGAAGTGTTGCTATGGACCTTGGGTTGTTGTATACCAAACAAGATAATCCTTCTTTTTCTCCTAGAAACCGAAGCAATTTAACTTTCGATTTCGATCAAAGAATTCAATTGAGTTTATTGGGTAAAGTGGGAACTAGGTTGCAGGTTTTGGCTAATTATGATACCGAATCTACTTTCGATTTTCAAAATCAGTTAAAACTGGAGTACACTCCAAATGAAGATGATATAGTTCAAAAAATAGAGGTTGGGAATGTGAGTATGCCATTAAACAGTGCGCTTATTCAAGGAGCTCAAAGTCTCTTCGGGTTTAAAACCGAATTGCAATTTGGAAAGACTAGAATTACAGGTGTTTTCTCTGAGCAAAAATCGGAACGAAGAACCGTAAATGTAGAGGGTGGCGCTACCATTGAAGAATTTGAGAAATTCGCTATAGATTATGATCAAGATCGTCACTTTTTCTTAGCCCATTATTTTAGAGATAATTACGATAAGTCTTTAGAAAACTATCCGTTCATCAATAATAATGTTCAAATTCAACGAATTCAGGTTTGGGTAACCAACAGAACCAACAACGTTCAGAATTTAAACGATACCAGGAATATTGTCGCGATTCAGGATCTTGGGGAAACTAATATTCCTGGCAATATAGGCTTAGATAATCTTCCGGTAGGCTTTTTTAATAAGCCGGCGGGAGCATTTCCTGATAATACAAATAACGATCTGAATCCTTTTGGAATTACTGGCCCGGGCGAATCTATTCTAACTCCTGCTATTAGAGATATTTCTACCGTACAGAGTGGATTTGGAAGCTTAACCGTTTCTGAGGGTACAGATTATGCGAAACTTGAAAATGCAAGACAACTTCAGCCAAATGAATATACGCTAGATAAAAGATTGGGCTATATCTCGCTTAATCAGAGATTGAGCAATGACGAAGTGTTGGCGGTTGCTTTTCAATATACCATCAACGGGAAAGTTTATCAGGTTGGAGAGTTTGCTAATGATGGCGTAGATGCAAATACCCAAGCAGATGCCAATGGCGCAAGAGTGAACCAAAATCTGGTGGTAAAACTTTTAAAGAGTACTGTTACCAATGTAAAAGAACCAATTTGGGATTTAATGATGAAAAACATCTATAGTTTAGGTGCTTTCAATTTGGAGCCAGATGATTTTAGATTGAATATTCTTTATACAGACCCACAACCACAAAACTATATTTCTTCTGTAAATGGAGCTCCATTGCCAGACGATGTAGATCAAACTACCTTATTACGCGTTTTTAATTTAGATAATTTAAACACCAATAACGACCCTGTAAATGGCGGTGATGGTTTCTTCGATTATGTTCCAGGAATTACTATAAGTCCTAAAAATGGATTGGCAATTTTTACTTCTGTAGAACCTTTTGGGGAATATTTGTTTAATAAACTCGATAATACTCCAAATAGCGGAGGAGAAGATTATGATCTACCAGAAACTTATAACGAGAATCAATCTCAATACGTTTTTAGATCTTTATATAGAACTACCAAGATCCAGGCAGAACAGGAAGGTGCAGACAAGAATAAGTTTCAGTTAAAAGGGCGTTATAAGTCTTCAGAAGTTGAAGGAATTCCAATAGGATTTAACTTGCCGCAAGGTTCGGTTACCGTAACTGCAGGTGGAAGAATCTTGCAAGAAGGAGTAGATTATGTTGTGAATTATCAGTTAGGGAGAGTTCAGATTTTAGATGATGCCTTATTAGCTTCTAACATTCCAATTCAGGTTTCTACAGAGAACAATGCGCTATTCGGGCAGCAGTCTAAAAGATTTACCGGGATTAACGTGGAGCATCAGTTCAATGATAATTTCTTGATTGGAGGAACTTTTTTGAATTTGCGAGAAAGACCTTTAACTCAAAAAGCTAATTATAGTTACGAGCCTGTTAATAATAGTATCTACGGATTAAATGCTTCTTACAGCACAGAAGTTCCTTTCTTGACTAGATTGGTGAACAAACTTCCAAATATAGATACAGATGTTCCTTCCAATTTTTCTATTCGTGGAGAATTTGCATATTTACAACCGGGAGCTCCTAGTGTTAATGATTTCGATCAAAAGGCAACTACTTATATAGACGATTTTGAAGCTTCTCAAACTTCAATTTCTATCAATAATCCTCTAAGTTGGGAACTTTCTAGTGTGCCATTAGATTTTGGAGGTGACTTGGCAAACGGAGATCTTGCTTCAGGTTATAAAAGAGCGAAACTATCTTGGTATACTATAGATCCTGTATTTTATAGCAGCCGTAGACCAGATGGAATTTCAGATTCCGATCTATCCAGTTATGCTTCCAGAAGAGTTTTCTTAAATGAAATTTTCCCTAATACCGATGTTATTCAAGGACAACCACAGGTAATTTACACTATGGATCTTGCTTATTATCCTAATGAGCGCGGGCCATACAACTATAAGCCTTCAGCAGCAAATAACAATCAGCTGGACAATCCAAAAGAGAATTTTGGAGGTATTTCTAAGGCTTTGAATTCTACCAATTTTGAGCAATCCAACGTAGAGTTTATAGAATTCTGGATGATGGATCCATTTATATATTCTGAAAACGCAGGAAATTCAGGAGGTACCATCACTTTTAACCTTGGTAATATTTCTGAAGATGTTCTAAAAGATGGTAGAAAGCAATATGAGAATGGTCTTCCCGTAGATGGAGGAAATCAGGATGTAGTAACCACCGGTTTTGGTCGTGTTCCTGCAGATCAGTCCTTGATCTATGCTTTTGATACTCAAGGTGAGGAAAGATTGAATCAGGATGTAGGGTATGACGGATTGGATGATGCTGCCGAAGCTGCAAAATTTACCAATTTTGCAAATCAGCCAGATCCATCTGCAGATAACTATCAATATTTCTTGAACGGTACTGGAAGTATTATAGATAGATATAGAAATTACAATGGCTCAGATGGAAACTCTCCTCCAACTTTAACTGATACCGATAGAGGGAATACAACGCTTCCTACTACGGAAGATCTTAACAGGGATAACACGATGAATACCATCAATAGTTATTTTAAATATGATGTGCGCATTTTCCCGGGGATGAATATTGATAACAGTCCATATATAACCGATGTAAAAGAAGTGACTGCGCCTTTACCAAACGGACAGGATCTACCGGTGCGTTGGGTTCAATTTAAGGTGCCAATCTTTAAGCCTACAGATGCCGTTGGTGGAATAGCCGATTTTAGATCTATCAGATTTATGCGTTTGTTGCTTTCAGATTTCAACCAAAAAACAATCTTGCGTTTTGGAACTATGGATTTGGTGCGTGGAGATTATAGAAGATATAATCAGAGTTTGGATGAAGAAACTCCAAATCAACCTGTAGATGATGAAGGAACATTGTTCGAAGTGTCTTCAGTAAATATTGAAGAGAATGAGAATAGAGAGCCAATTCCTTATGTGTTGCCACCGGGAGTACAAAGAGAAGAATTGTATAGCAACAATACCAATATCAGACAAAATGAGCAGTCTTTATCTTTAAGAACTTGCGGATTAGAACCACAGGATTCCAGAGCGGTTTATAAGAATTTTCAGGTGGATATGCGACAGTATAAGAACTTGGAAATGTTTATTCATGCTGAATCTTTGGTGAATGAAATTGCCTTAAAAGATGGGCAGTTGGTTGCCTTTATAAGAATGGGGACAGATTTTACCAATAATTATTATCAAATAGAAGTGCCTTTATCTGCAACCACGTTTGGTGCTACTTCAGGTTCCGAAATTTGGCCTGAAGATAACAGACTGGAGCTTTCCTTGGAGTTATTACAAAAGGTTAAAACTACTGTTTTGGGTGATCCAACCTATAAACCAACCGAGGTTAATTACTTTAATGAAGATTTAAGCCCGGCAAACGCAAATGACCCTTATCAAATGGGGCAGCTAAGAATTGGAATTAAGGGGAATCCTAGTTTTGGTAATATAAGATTATTGATGTTAGGGGTTAAGAATGGTTCTCCTAGAACAAGCGCTTCAGATATTTGTGGAGAGGTTTGGTTTAATGAACTTAGACTTTCTGAACTTGATAATAAAGGCGGATGGGCCGGAATTATTAATATGGATGCTAATATTGCCGATTTTGCAACTATTTCTGCAACCGGGAAACGAAGTACTATTGGATTTGGAACTTTGGATCAAGGGCCAAATCAACGAAGTAGAGAAGATCTGCAACAATATGATGTGGTTACCAATATAAACGTTGGCCAAGTATTGCCTCAAAAATGGGGAGTTAGAATTCCTTTTAATTATAGTAGAGGAGAAGAATTGATCACTCCTAAATACGATCAGGAATTCTTAGATCTTGAGTTGGATAACCGGCTTAATGATATTACCAATGTAGATGAAAGAAAACGGGTAAAAGAACAATCTCAATATTACACAAAACGGGAAAGTGTGAATGTAATTGGTTTGCGTAAGGAGCGAGTTGGAGAGAAAAAACCGATGCCTTACGATATCGAGAATTTTACTATTTCCACTTCTTATAATCAGGTAGATCATAGAGATTTTGAAGTTGAAGAATCTCTAAGTCAGAATGTACGTGCTGGGGCTACTTATGACTATAGTTTTGCGCCTTGGCAGATAGAGCCTTTAAAGAATGTAAAAGCTCTGGATAGCAGTGATTATTATGCGGTTTTTAGAGATTTTAATATCAATCCGCTGCCGAGTAATATCTCGTTTGGTTCTAATATTATAAGACAGTATAACGAGCAAAAATTTAGAGAAATTAGTCTGGACAATAATGACATTGGTATTCCTACTTTATACCAGAGAAATTATATGTTCGATTGGCAGTATAGAGTGAATTACAATTTGACAAAATCATTGCAATTCAGCTTTAATGCAACCAATAATAGAATCATTAGAAATTATATAGATGAAGATAATAATGTAGATAACAGCATTGATGTCTGGGATGGCTTTTTTGATATAGGAACCCCCAATCAGCATTTTCAAACTTTGCAAGTAAATTACGACTTGCCTCTAGCGAAAATTCCAGTGTTGAGGTTTGTGAAAGCTACTTATTCTTATACGGCAGACTTCCAGTGGCAGCGAGGGTCACAAATATTTAATGATCTTCAAGGTATTCCAGACCTTGGAAATTCTATACAGAATTCTAATGTGCATCAAATAAATGCTAGTCTGGATATGCCAGATCTTTATAAATATTTGAAACTTACTCCTAGAAATTCCAAGTCAGCTAGTATTAAAGATAGAAATGCAGCCGTTCCAACCTTAGATGGTAAAAAGCCAGAGGCTAAGAATGAGCCGAAAACGAAAAAGAGCGATAGAGGATATAATACATTTATAGGTTTAGTGACTGCTATAAAAAGATTACAAGTAAATTATAGAAGGAACGAAGGTATTTACATTCCCGGTTACACGCCAAGCGTTGGCTTTATGGGTACATTAATGCCAACAACAGGATTTACATTGGGATCTCAGGCAGATGTTAGGTATTTAGCCGCGCGTAAAGGTTGGTTAACGTTATATCAAGAATTTAATCAGCAGTATACTTCGGTTAAAAATTCTCAATTGGATCTTCAAAGTTCTCTAAGCTTTATTCCAGATCTTACCATAGATCTTACTGCAGGTAGAATTTATTCTGAAAGTTATTCTGAAAATTATCAGGTAGACCCTCTTAGTTTTGAATATAGATCATTAAATCCTTATACATATGGGAATTTTAATATCTCTACGATCCTAATTGGTTCTGCTTTCGATAGCAATTCAGAAGCTTTTTCTGAAACTTTTCAAAATTTCAGAGAGAATAGGATTGAAGTTGCCAGAAGACTTGCAGAGCAAAGTGGGGCAAATCCTAACGATGTAGATGAAGAAGGATTTCCTGTTGGGTATGGAAAAACCAATCAAGCGGTATTGTTACCGGCATTTATAGCGGCATATTCAGGTCAAAATGCTTCTTCCGTTAAACTTGGAGCTTTTAGAAGTTTCCCATTACCAAACTGGGATATTAAGTATACAGGTTTAATGCGAATAGACTGGTTTAAAAAGAATTTCAGAAGATTTTCTTTAAATCATGGATACAAAGCAGGATATACCATCAATCAATTTCAAACTAATTTAGATTATAATCCCGCCAATCCTTTAGAGTTAAATCAGGCTGGAGATTATAAGAATAAGACGCTTTTTGCCAACGTAAATCTTACCGAAATGTTTAGCCCGTTGGTGAAACTAGATATGGAAACTACCAACGCTATTAGAGTGTTGGCGGAGATACGAAAAGATAGAGCTTTATCTTTAAGCTTTGATAATAATTTACTTACAGAGATCAAGGGGAATGAATATATTCTAGGGCTGGGGTACAGAATTAAAGACTTGAAGATCTCTACCAAAATTGGAGGTAAAAACAGGTTGTTAAGTAGTGATCTTAATTTTAAAGCAGATGTTTCTTATAGAAAGAACATTAACATTATTAGATATTTAGATCTGGACAATAATCAGGTGGTAGCCGGACAGGATATATGGTCGGTTAATTTTAAAGCAGATTATGCGCTTTCTAAAAATCTAACCGCATTATTTTATTACGAGCATACCTTCTCTGAATATGCGGTTTCTACAGCTTTTCCTCAAACAACTATTAGGTCTGGGGTAACCCTTAGATATAATTTTGGAAATTAATTAAATGCTCTTTGACCAGACATAATAAAAAATTAACTTTGTCATCTTATAAAACAAATTTTATGAATATTCCGCAAGAATTAAAGTATACCAAAGATCACGAATGGGTGAAAATTGAAGGTAATGTTGCAACTATTGGAGTTACAGATTTTGCTCAAGGAGAATTGGGTGATATTGTATATGTTGAAGTTGAAACTGTAGGCGAGAGCTTAGAGAAGGAAGAGGTTTTTGGAACCGTAGAGGCAGTAAAGACTGTTTCAGACCTATTTTTGCCGCTAACAGGTGAAATTGTTGAGTTTAATGATAGTTTAGAAGATACTCCTGAAAAAGTGAATACAGATCCTTACGGAGAAGGATGGATGGTAAAGATGAAGTTTACAGATGAAAGCGAAGTTGCCACTTTGTTAAGTGCAGAAGATTATCAGGAATTAATTGGCGGCTAGAATATTTTTAATAATTGCGGTGGTATATACCGGTGTGGTAACTACCCTCTCACTTATTAAGCTCGGAAAAATATCGGTAGGAGATTTTAACCCTACAGATAAGATGATGCATACTTCTGCCTATTTTCTTTTAGGATCTGTTTGGTTTTTCTATTATGTGATAAAAAAATCGCAAGAAAATAACTATATTCCTGATCTTTTGAAGATTACTGGACTAATTATAGTGTTTGGTATGTTAATTGAGGTTTTACAAGGAACTCTAACCAGTTATAGAACACCTGATTGGTTTGATATACTGGCAAATAGCTTCGGAGTTTTTATAGCATTATTGATTTTTATTTTTTTTAAAAAATCTTTTAATCGCTTAAAACTGAAGATTAATTTATTTTTATGAAAAAAAATTTTACTTTAGCAACCCTTATTAATTATTAACGAATTATGGAACCCAAGAAAAATCCAAAAGCCGATTTAACCAAACGAAGTGTCCTCTTTCTACAATTGGGTCTTATCCTGGTGCTAGTTATAACATATGTTTCTATAGAATGGAAAACATATGAAAAAAGTGATATAGATACAGGACAACTTGATTTAGGTGATCTAGATGACGAAGTAATCCCAATTACAGAAGTGTTGAACACTCCACCACCTCCGCCACCACCACCACCGGCACCGGAAGTAATTGAGGTTGTAGAAGATGAAAAAGAAGTTGAAGAAACTGAAATTCAGTCTACAGAAACAAGTCAGGAAGAAATTGTTGAGGTTAAAGAAGTAGTAGAAGCTCCAGTGGAGGAAGAAATTGCTGATGTACCTTTTGCAGTTATTGAAGATGTGCCAATTTATCCTGGTTGTGAGAATTTACGTAACAATAATGAACGTAAAAAATGTATGAGCGAGAAGGTTCAAGAGTTCGTTCAGAAAAAATTTAATACAGATCTTGGTAGTCAACTTGGTTTAACTGGTATAAACAGAGTAATCGTTCAGTTTAAGATCGATAAGAATGGTAACATTACAGATGTTCGTTCTAGAGCTCCACACCCAAGATTAGAGCAGGAAGCGGCTAGAGTTATTAACTCTTTACCTAAGATGAAACCAGGTAAGCAACGTGGGAAGCCAGTAGGGGTTATGTACTCTTTACCAATTGTATTCCAAGTTCAAGACTAAATAGAATATTACAATACTTTATATAAATTCCCGGATCTGTTAGATTCGGGAATTTTTCTTTTTATCCAAATTCAAGCTTCAATGAAAATTTTGGTATCTTTCGCCTGTTTCAACCCCCTTAAACTGTGAGCTTAACTATGAAATATTTTGGATGCCTGCTCTTCCTATTAATTTTTGTGTCTGGTTATTCGCAGGAAAATCTATCTAAGTTTGAAACCTACCCAGAATTTTCGGAATGTGAAAATACCAATTTCGAGTTTCAAGAAACTTGTTTTAAAAACACTTTAAGAACAAAGATCCTTTCAGAATTTAAACTTCCGGAGATAGTTTCAGAAGAGAAATATCAAGGAGAGATCGTGGTGCTGTTTGAAGTTACACGAGAGGGAGAATTTAAAGTTCTATATACAGAAGCGGTATACCTCGAATTAAAAGAAGAGATAAAGCGAGTTTTTGATACGTTGCCAAAAGTAAAACCTGCAACCTATAATAGTAATGCAACCTACGTGCAGTTTAGAATGCCCATTAGAATTCCTTTAGATCAAAATTTACTGGAAGATGAGGTCACTAAATCTGATGTGGTTGAAACTTCAGAAAACATTGAAGTTGATAAAACTTTAGATGAATATTCCCAGATCAAGACAAAACCCTTTAAAAGTCAAGAAACCCATAGCAATCTATTAATTCCTCTTTCTCACGAACGTTACAATAGGTTTGATGCAGAAATGAATGCTATTGGCAATAATAGTCACACTGCATCAAAACCTTATACCTATAATGAAGTTGCCCCTTATTATGATATAGATGCAGAAAGAGCAACTATGATCAAGGATAAAGAATCTTGGTTAGGTAGAAAGTTGTGGAACGAACATTTAATAAAATTTCAGGGAGAGAATTATTGGTTTACGGGAGATGTGGTGCTAGATATGCAGCTTGGTAAAGATTTTCAGAGCGATTTTGATTTTACCTATAATAATACCCGTGGTGCGATCTTTCAAGGAGGATTGGGTAAGAATTTCAATTTTTATACGGTAGTTTTTGAAAGCCAAGGAAGATTTGCAGATTATTTTAATAGATATGCTGAAAGCATCGCGCCTTATTCCGGTGGTCCGGCAATTGTTCCTGGAAGAGGAGTGGCAAAAGATTTTATGGATCACGGTTATGATTATCCGGTAGCCGAAGGTTACATTTCTTATAAACCTTCAGAATTCTTTGATATCCAATTTGGGAATGGAAACAATTTTATAGGTGATGGATACAGGTCTTTATTAATGAGTGATGGAGCAAGTCCTTATCCTTACTTAAAGCTTAATACCTCTTTTTGGAAGCTTAAATACACCAATACTTGGATGGCATTAAGAGATGTTAGAGAAGAAGTTTCTGGAGATGGATCCTACCGAGTAAAATATATGGCCAATCATTACTTAAGCTTGAACCTTACTAAACGCTTGAATATTGGTTTGTTTGAATCTGTAATCTGGCAAAATGATAATGGGAGAGGCTTTGATGTGGCTTATTTAAATCCAGTAATATTTTATAGATCGATAGAATTCTCTACCGGGCAAAACGGTGGTAATGCTATCATTGGGTTAACCGGAAAGTATAAAATATCAGACAAGATAAATGCTTATGGGCAATGGGTGATAGATGAATTTTCTACTTCAGAGATCTTTGGAGGTCAGCAGAGCTGGAAGAATAAACTAGGCTATCAATTAGGAGTTAAATATTTTGATGCTTTTAATGTGCCTAATCTTTATCTGCAAGCTGAATATAATCAAGTAAGGCCATATACCTATTCTCATAATTCTATAGTGCTAAATTACGGGCATAACAATCAATCTTTAGCACATCAATGGGGATCCAATTTCAGAGAATTTATCGCTATAGCTCGATATCGAAAAGATAGAATTTATGGTAGTGCTAAGGTTATTGTTGGGAAGAGAGGATTTGATTTTAATGAAGGGGAAGATGCAGCAGCCTATGGAGGAGATATTTATACTAGTGAAAGACAGCGTCCAAATGAGTATGGAGTGAAAATTGGGCAGGGTAATACTACAACATCTCTTTATTCTGAACTGGAAGGAGGATATATTATTAATCCGGTAACCAATTTAAAGCTCTTTGGAAGTTTGATCTATAGAAATTTTGATCCATCTCAAAATACCGCGAGTACCTTTAATAATAATACTGTTTGGTTGAATGTTGGTGTGAGAACCGACATTTTTAACTGGTATTTTGACTACTAAAAACTAGTTTTTAAATTTAACGTTTTTACCTCCTTGATAAAACATAAAGAAGGAGTATCTTTGCGCCAATATTTAAATTACGTTTTTGAGTAATACCAGCGTACATACTCCTTCAGTATCAATCCTTTCAGATTTTAAAGAAATCACAAAAATGCGTTTAGCAATAAGCGTGGTTTTTTCTTCTGTAGCCGGATATTTTTTAGGGGCCGAGGTTATAGATTTTGTTACCGTTCTCTTGCTAGCCATTGGAGGGTATTTTATGGTTGGAGCTTCTAATGCCTATAATCAAATAATTGAGAGAGATCTTGATGCTTTGATGGATAGAACCAAAAATCGTCCTATTCCATCTGGAAGGATGACAACTACCACAGCTTTTATTATTGCCAGCACCTTTACCGTTTTAGGTTTGGTGGTACTATATATAATCAACCCTAAAACTGCCATGTTTGGTGCTATTAGCATTTTTCTTTATGTAAGTGTTTATACGCCATTAAAAACAAAAACCCCACTTTCTGTATTTGTTGGAGCTTTTCCGGGAGCTATTCCTTTTATGTTGGGTTGGGTAGCGGCCACTAACGAGTTTAGTATAGAGCCGGGAACTCTATTTATGATACAATTCTTTTGGCAATTCCCTCATTTTTGGGCTATTGGTTGGTGGTTGTTTGATGATTATAAAAAAGGAGGCTTCTTTATGTTGCCTACGGGGAAACGAGATAAAGGAACCGCAATTCAGATAATACTCTATACCGTATGGACTATAGCGGTTTCGCTAATTCCTGTATTTGGAGTTACTGGAAAGCTATATTTAACTCCTGTTTCCGGAGCTATAATCTTGGTGTTGGGAATAGGAATGCTGTATTATGCATTTAATCTTTATAAGAAGAGAGATGCAGTTTCAGCAAAAAAATTAATGTTTGCCAGTGTGTCTTATATCACACTGCTTCAAATAGTATATGTTTTAGATAAATTTATAAGACAATGGATTTAACACAAGGAAATGTAGATCATAAAATTGGCCGAGCAAAAAAGATGATGCTTTGGTTTGGTATCATTAGTATGGTTATGATGTTCGCGGGTTTAACAAGTGCTTATGTAGTAAGTAAGAACAGGCCGGACTGGATAGCAGACTTTCAGTTACCCGTAAGTCTATATTGGAGTACTTTAGTAATCATGATTAGTAGTATAACTTTTATTTTTGCCAAGAAAAGTATTGGAGAAGGTAAAAGGAGTGCTGGAACCATGTTCTTAATGGCGACTTTAGTCTTGGCAATTGCCTTTGTTTTCCTTCAGTTTAAGAGTTTTTCAGAGATCGTTGCAGCAGGTTACTATTTTACCGGAAGTGAAAGTACTGTTACTACCTCCTTTATATATGTGGTAGTTTTGGCTCACCTTGCGCATTTAGCAGCAGGTATCATAGTGCTTTTGGTTGTAATTTATAACCATTTTAAACAACGTTACTATCCGGGTCAAATGCTTGGAATACAGCTAGGTGCCACGTTTTGGCACTTTTTAGATATTCTTTGGGTTTACCTGTTTGTGTTTTTATATTTCTTTAGATAATAAATTTACGTATTTTTGCGCATCATTTAAAATCAATTTCTCCATATGGAAGCTACTGTTATTAGAACAGGCACCGAAGGTAAAACCTGGGGTGGTGGGAATGAGCCCTTAAAAGCCAGTTACGGTAAAATGATGATGTGGTTCTTCATCGTTTCCGATGCACTTACATTTTCTGCATTCTTAGCGGCTTACGGATTTTCCCGATTCAAATTTATCGACTCCTGGCCAATTGCCGATCAGGTGTTTAATCACTTTCCATTTTTACATGGAGTGGATGCGCCAATGTATTATGTGGCGTTCATGACATTTATCCTTATTTTCTCATCTGTAACGATGGTATTAGGGGTAGACGCAGGGCATAGATTAGATAAGGGTAAAGTAACTCTTTACATGTTCCTAACTATTATTGGTGGACTTATCTTCGTTGGTTCTCAAGCATGGGAATGGACAAACTTCATTAAAGGTGAATATGGAGCTGTAACTACCGAAGGTGGAAACATACTTCAATTTGTTAATGGAGAAGGTGAAAGAGTGGCATTAGAAGACATTGCTGCATCTCTACCTTCAGAAAGAATTGCAAACGGAAGAAGCGAAGAAGTTTGGTTTAGTTCTAATGAATCTGTTGCAGATTATACTTTAGAACAAGTTAAAGCAGGCTTTGCGTCCAATCCAGATCTTTTAGTTAAAACTCTTAAAACTGGAGAAGATGGTCATAAGATCATTTTAAATAGAGAAGAATCTTTAGCTAAATTGAATACGGAAGCAGTTGGAGTTGTAGAAGGTGCTAACCTTACTCACAATGAATACGGCCCGCCATTATTTGCAGATTTCTTCTTCTTTATTACTGGATTTCACGGTTTCCACGTTTTCTCTGGTGTAATCATTAATATCATTATTTTCTTCAATGTTATCTTAGGTACTTATGAGCGTAGAGGAAGTTATGAAATGGTAGAGAAAGTTGGACTTTACTGGCACTTTGTAGATTTAGTTTGGGTATTTGTATTTACTTTCTTTTACCTGGTATAATTTAGATATTTTAGACAATGGCACACGATACTACACATACACACCACGAATCTAATGCAAAAAGAATATGGATGGTTTTCGCTATTCTTTCTGCAGTTACTATTGTAGAAGTAATTTTAGGGATAATTAGACCAACATTTCTTGTAGAAACTCATTTTCTTGCAATGAGATTGTTGAACTGGATCTTTATTATTCTTACACTTTACAAAGCATACTATATTGCATGGGCATTCATGCACCTTGAGGGTGAAACTAAAGGTCTTAGAAGATCTGTAGTTTGGACAGCGATATTTTTAATAAGTTACCTTATGTTTATCTTACTAACAGAAGGAGATTATATATTTGATGTCTATAAACATGGCTATATTGCCTGGGACTTCTAAAAGTTAAAAACACAAGAAAAGACGATTATTTATAATCGTCTTTTTATTTTTGTATTCCCAAATAATGGCGTTAAGATGAAGAAGTTTCTTGTACTGAGTATTTTGTTTTTATTGCCTATTGTAGCTTATCTATTTTTTGCATCTGGAATTAATAACTTCGCTAAACTTCCGGTCTTAACAGAGCATGTTGAAAATGTTTCTAATTTTGAATCTAGAAACGACTCTATTGTAAGTTTTCAGGATAAGATAAGTGTAGTTGCCTTCTTCGGAAATGATCCTGAATCTTTAAAAGGAAACACTTTTAATCTAGATCAAAAGATTCTTCAGAAATTTTACGGTTTTCAGGACTTTCAGTTTGTAGTAGTGCTTCCTGAAAGTGCGAAGGGAGAAGTGAATGATTTTGTTGAAGAATTTGATGATATCACCAACTCACAGCATTGGAAATTTGTATATGCACCACCAGCTTTGGTAATGAGCGTGTTTAATAGCTTTAAGACCAACATTCAGCTAGATGATAACCTACAAACGCCTTATGTTTTCCTTATAGATAAAGATCGAAATTTAAGAGGTCGTGATGATGATGAAAATGAAGGATTAGTCTATGGGTATGATTCCAGATCGGTTTCAGAATTAAATAATAAAATGAATGATGATGTAAAAGTCATTCTTGCAGAATATAGATTAGAGCTTAAAAAATATAAAAAACAGCAAAGTGAATAAAAAGAATTCATCTTATATAGGCATCTCTTTAATCATCTTAATTTTTGGCATTATTTTTATTCCAAGAATTGTAGAAAGAATTAGCAATGACGATGTGGTAAAGACAGATAGGTTAAACGTGAAGCGCGCTACAGGAGATAATTCTGAAGTAGGTTACATAGAGCAATATGGAAATAAAAAACGTGTTCCAGAATTTAAGTTTGTAAATCAGGATGGAGATACAATTACAAACAAAGATTATCTGGGTAAAGTTTATGTGGTAGAATTCTTTTTTAGTACCTGCCCTTCAATTTGCCCTATAATGAATGCAAATCTTATTAACGTTCAGAAGGAATTTAAAGGAAATGAAGATTTTGGAATTGCTTCTTTTAGTATAGACCCTGAGCATGATACCTCAGAGGTTTTAAAAGAATATAAAGAAGATCATGGAATTACCAGTGAAAATTGGAATTTCTTAACTGGTAAAAGGGAAGATATTTATAAAGTTGCAAATTCTGGGTTCGGTATTTTTGCAGATAAAGATGAAACGGTTCCTGGTGGTTTTGCCCATTCTGGACTTTTTGCTCTTATAGATAAAGAAGGTTATATAAGATCAAGAAACGATCAATTTGGAAATCCTATAATTTACTATAGAGGTTCTATAGATCCTTCTAAATCTATTGCTGAAGGAGAAGAAAAGCCGGAGATTGATGAATTAATCGCGGATATTAAAACATTATTAAAATAAAGGATGGCTTCAACTAAAGTCGATAGAATCGCAATTCCAACCATAATTACACTGTCTATCGTGGTTCCTGTTCTGGTTTTGATACTTATCTATCTTCCGGAACGATATAACTTCTTAGGAGTTCAAGCTGGGACTTTTCCATTGTTCCATGCTGTTTTAAATGGATCTACGGCACTCTTATTAATGGCGGGTTATTTCTGTATGTCTATTCAAGAATATAAGTGGCATCGTAATTTTATGATTACAGCCTTTATTTTATCGAGCGTATTCTTAATAAGCTACGTGATCTCAAAAATTAGTAATGCCCCGGTTCCTTATGGAGGAGAAGGAATATTTAGATATATCTATTTCTTTATTCTAATTACACATATTGTACTTTCTGCTATTATAGTTCCTTTGGTATTATTTACCATGTATAGAGGATTAACAGGACAATATGAGAAGCATGCTAAAATTGCCAGATGGACATTTCCTATTTGGTTGTATGTTGCTATAACCGGAGTATTAGTATACGTTTTTATGTTTCCTTATTATTAGAGATGTACTATAATTCTTAAATTGTAGTTTCAATATTTTAATTCAGTATTATGAAAATTAAAATAGCTTTTTTATTGATTCTTTTTGTGCTGTTGCCAACTTTGGCAGATGCACAATGCGCCATGTGCCGTGCGGTTTTAGAAAGTGAAGGTTCTGAATCTGCAGCTCAAGGAATTAATGACGGAATTTTATATCTAATGGTCTTCCCGTATATCTTAATTGGTGGAATTGGTTTCTTTATTTATAGATCTTACAAAAAAAGAAGGTCGGCTGAATAAATCTTAATTTTCAGTTAAAATTAACATTTTCCTAACATTTATTCCTGTAACATATCGCAGTTTTAATGGTCTTATTGGTAGTCTTTGGTAAACTTAAGTTTTCAAAAGACTATAAATACTAGGCTGTTATGATTGAAATCAAAGACTTACATAAATCTTATAAGATGGGATCTAATTCTCTTCATGTTTTGAAGGGAATTAATTTTAACGTAGCTGAAGGTGAGCTGGTTTCAATAATGGGATCTTCCGGTTCAGGTAAATCTACACTGCTTAACATATTGGGAATGCTCGATGAAGCAGATTCTGGTACCTATACCTTAGACGGGTTATTAATTAAAAACCTAAATGAAAAGATCGCCGCTAGATATCGCAATAAATTTCTAGGCTTTATCTTTCAATCCTTCAATCTTATAAACTATAAAAGTGCCCTAGATAACGTGGCTCTTCCTCTTTATTATCAAGGAGTAGGTCGTGGCGAAAGAATGGATACCGCCATGGGCTATCTTGAAAAAGTTGGATTGGCTCAATGGGCAGGGCATTTACCAAATGAACTATCTGGAGGACAGAAACAAAGGGTAGCTATTGCAAGAGCTTTGGCTTCTAATCCAAAAGTTTTATTAGCAGATGAGCCTACAGGAGCTTTAGATACAAAAACTTCTTATGAGGTAATGGATTTAATTCAGGGTATTAATGATGAAGGACGAACCATTTTAGTGGTGACTCACGAACATGATATTGCCCAAATGACCAAGAGAATTGTAAATCTGAAAGATGGTTTAATTATAGATGACACAAAGGTAAATCAAGTAAGAGCTTTAAGTAATGTTTGATCTTGAAAGATGGCAAGAGATATTTGAAACGATAAGCAAGAATAAATTGCGTACGTTTTTAACCGGGCTTTCAGTAGCATCGGGAATCTTTATATTGGTAATACTTCTGGGTATTGGACAAGGAATGAGTAATGGAATTTCTAGAGAATTTCAGAATGATGCGGCCAATATCATGTACGTTTTTACCGGACCTACTTCAAAAGAATATAAAGGGTTGAATCCCGGAAGAATGATCAAAATGAAGAATGATGATTATAACTACGCTGTTAATAAATATGAAGATGACTTAGAATATAAATCTGGAATATTTCGAATCTGGGGTGGATTGGTTACCTACAAAAAAGAATCGGGAACTTATAGAGTAGAAGGAGTTTGGCCAGATTATCAGTTTTTGGAAAATGCCTCTATGGTAAGCGGGAGATACATCAATTACACAGATCAAAAGGAATATGGGAAAGTTGTTGTAATTGGAAATAAAGTCAAGAATGATCTTTTTAAAGATGGAGTAGATCCCTTGGGAAAATTTGTTGAAGTTTCCGGAATCAATTTTAAGGTAGTTGGCGTTTTTACAGATCCGGGAGGAGAAAGAGAAGAGTCTAGGGTTTATTTACCATTATCTACTGCCAACAGAGTTTTTGGAGGTAAAAATGAATTGAACTTTCTTTCATTTACTCTTAAACCTGAAGAGAATTTTGAAGCTGCCTTGGCTTCATCTCAAAAATTTTCAGAAGAATTAGAATCCTATTTAAAAGAAAAACATACGGTAGCCCCGGATGATGATAGTGCAATTCATATCCAGAATTCACTTGAGAATGCCAAAAGATTTTATGATCTCATGGATATGATCAAGTATTTCTTTTGGGGTGTTGGTATTTGTACCATTATAGCCGGAATTGTTGGAGTGAGTAATATTATGCTCATTATCGTAAAAGAACGAACCCGAGAAATTGGAATTAGAAAAGCTTTGGGTGCAGAACCTTTATCTATAATTACAATGGTGCTACATGAATCTATTTTTGTTACTACTATTGCTGGTTTTGCTGGATTGATCTTTAGTTTAGGCTTGTTAGAACTGGCCGGACCAATGATCGAAACTCAGTATATAACCAATCCCTCGGTAGATTTTCAAGTTGCAATTACCACAGTATTTATATTGATTATAGCAGGTGCTATTGCTGGATTTTTTCCTGCATGGCGTGCCGCAAGAATTAAACCTATAGTTGCTTTAAGAGACGAATAATATGTTTAGCAGAGATAACTGGAACGAAATTTTAGAAGCACTAACGGCAAATTGGTTTAGAACCTTGCTGACAGCCTTTGGTGTGCTTTGGGGAATCTTTATTCTGGTAATATTATTAGCAGCTGGAAAAGGACTTGAAAATGGTGTTAAACAAGGTTTTGGTGGAATTGCTACCAATACCATGTTTATGTGGACACAAACACCTTCTAAACCTTATAAAGGGTTACCAAAAGGAAGAAATTACAATTTTAAAACTAGTGATGTAGATGCTATCTGGCAAAATGTACCAGATCTTAGATTTGTTTCCCCTAGAAATCAGTTAGGTGGATTTGGAGGTAATAACAATGTAGTTCGCGGATTAAAGACAGGTGCTTATAATGTTTATGGAGATTATCCGGAAGTTATCCAGCAAGAACCTATGGATATTACCACAGGACGTTTTATAAACCATTCTGATATTAGTGATAACAGAAAGGTTGCTGTTATTGGAGAAGGTGTGAAGCGGGAAATGTATGAGCCTAATGAAGAAGTTATAGGGAGTTATATAAAGATTCAAGGTGTCAATTTTATGGTGATTGGGACCTATAAGAAAAAAGGAAATAATAACGGAAATGCCGAAGAAGGTCAAAAACAGATCTATGTACCCTTTACTTCATTTTCTCAGGCATTTAATATGGGAGATAAGGTTGGCTGGATGGCTATTACCGCTATAGATGGTACTTCTATTACAAGCATAAAATCTCAAATTATCGATGTTATAAAAGAAAGACACAGCATTCATCCAGATGATGACAGAGCAGTGGGAAATTTTGACCTTTTTCAGGAATTTAGCAAGGTAAATGGTTTGTTTGTTGCCTTAAAAGCAGTGGCTTATTTTGTAGGGATTCTAGTTTTGTTGTCAGGTATTATCGGGATTAGCAACATTATGCTGATTGTGGTAAAAGAAAGAACCAATGAAATTGGAATAAGAAGAGCTTTAGGCGCTACGCCTTGGTCTATTAGAGGACAAATATTAATGGAATCTATATTCTTAACCATCATATCTGGAATGGCTGGAATTGCATTGGCTACCGGAGTGATTGCTTTGGTAAATATGCAATTATCTGGTATGGATACTTCAGAAATGATGTTCCTAAACCCTAGTGTAGATCTAAGAGTAGTATTTGTAGCACTTACTATTCTTATAGTTTCAGGATTATTAGCAGGATTAATTCCTGCTCAAAATGCTATAAAAATTCATCCCGTAGACGCTTTAAGAACAGAATAAAATTGAAAATAAAACCAATCAAAAAATGAAAAAAATAGTTACCATCATCATCTTAGTACTTATAACATTCACATTTGTGGGTGCTTTGTATTATTTGTATCAAAAAAATCAGGAGGATCCAATTGTTTATGAGACTGAAACTCCCAGTGTACAAACAATTGTTAAGAAAACTGTAGCCACAGGAAGTATCGTGCCGCGTGAAGAGATTCTTATAAAGCCGAATATTTCTGGAATTATAGATGAAATCTACATAGAGGCAGGAGATAGAATTAAATCTGGAGATCTAATCGCGAAGATTAGAGTCATCCCGAATGTATCTTCACTTCAGTCTGCAAAAGATGCAGTAGCTACTGCAAAAATTAATCTCGATAATGAGAAGAAATCTTATGATCGTCAAAAATCTTTATTTGACAAAGGTGTGATCTCTGCCAACGATTTTGAGAATGCTGATGTTTCTTATAAAAGAGCACAGCAAAATTATAAATCGGCACAACAGAATTTTGAAATAGTAAGAACCGGTACAACAAGCGGAATTGGAAGTGCAGCAAACACACTTATAAGATCTACCATAGATGGAATGGTGCTGGATGTACCAGTAAAAACAGGGAATCAGGTTATTGAAAGCAATAACTTTAATGATGGTACTACCTTAGCAACTTTAGCAGATGTCAATAAAATGATCTTTGATGGAAAAGTAGATGAAAGCGAAGTTGGAAAGATAAAAGAAGATCTACCATTAGAGATTACCGTAGGAGCAATAGAAAATAAAACTTTTGATGCAGTTCTAGACTACATCGCTCCAAAAGGGGTGAGTGAAAATGGCGCAATTCAATTCAATATAAAAGGAACTTTAGATAAAGCAGATACAACTTTTATTAGAGCAGGCTTAAGTGCAAATGCTTCTATTATTCTTGCTAAAGCTAAAGATGCACTTGCTATAAAAGAAGCACTTGTTCAATTTGATCCAAAAACAGAACAGCCTTATGTAGAATTGGAAAGTGGCGATCAGGAATTTAAACGTCAAGATATAAAACTTGGGGTAAGTGATGGTATTTATGTGCAGGTTCTGGAAGGTCTTAATAAAGATGATAAGATCAAAGTTTGGAACCAACTTAAACCCGCTCAAGAATTTTCTGCAAACTAGTTAACTGCTATTTTGTAACATCTCACAATTTTGTTAGACTTATCTTTCACAATCACAATTATGAAGAAATTAAGCTTATTACTTTTTATACTTGGAATCGGTCTTTCGGTTCAAGCTCAGGAAAAAAAATGGACATTACAGGAATGTGTAGCTTACGCATTAGAAAATAATATCTCAATTAGACAATCGGCATTAGATGTTGAAGAAGCAAAAATCGATAGAAGTGATGCTATTGGTAATTTTCTGCCTTCATTAAATGGACAGGCTAGTTTATCTAGTAATGGTGGTTTGAGTATCAACCCAACCAACAACCAGTTTGAGAACACAAGATTTACTTCTTTTTCTGGTGGTGCAACGGCTGCGATTACTCTTTTTGATGGACTTAGAAATTTGAGACAATATCAGCGTTCTAAATTAACTAGACTTTCTAGTGAATATTCTTTGGAACTGATGAAAGATAATATCGCTCTTTTTGTAGCGAATGCTTATCTAGATGTTCTTTTTAATAAGCAGAATCTGGAAGTGCTTAGATCTCAAAATCAGGTTACAATAGATCAGCTAGAAAGAACACAGCAATTGGTAGATGCAGGATCGCTTCCAAAAGGAGATCTAATGGAAATTAGAGCTACTAATGCAGATGAGCAGCAACGTATGATTGTGGCAGAAAATAATATTAGAATCTCATTAATAAGTTTAGCGCAAAGCCTACTTATTAAAGATTATGAGAATTTTGATATTGTAGATCAAGGGTATGACGTGGTGAGCGAAGATATCCTCGCAAATTCTGCGGAAGAATTAATAGCTCAAGCAAAAGAAGAGCGTTTCGAAATCAAGATTGCTGAAGAAAATAAAGCAATAGCAGAAAAAAATGTACAAGTTGCAAAAGGAGCTTACTATCCTACTTTGAATGCATTTTATAATTATAACACAAGATATTCTGATAATGATTCTCCATTCAACAGAAATTTCACCACACAGTTGTATCAAAATGATGGTACCTCTTATGGATTGCAATTAAATGTTCCAATCTTTAATGGCTTTGCAACTAGGAATCAGGTTAAGAGAAATGAGATCAATGTTAAGAGAGCAGAATATCAATTAGATCAGGCAGAGTTAGACTTGGAAGCAAATGTTTATCAGGCCTATGTAGATGCAAAAGGTGCTGCAAAGGCATACGAAGCTGCTAAAGTAGCTTTAGAAGCACAAAAGCAAGCTAATGATTATGCTACAGAAAGATATGAAGTTGGATTAACCAATGCTTTTGACTACAGTCAGTCTAAATCTAGACTTGAGAATGCGCAAACACAAGTTATTAGAACTAAATACGATTATATATTTAAATTGAAGGTGATCGAGTTATACTTCGGAATTCCGGTAACCGATCTAAAATTTTAAAACATGAAGAAAAAAACACTTCTTATCATTGCTGTAATAGCAGTTGTACTTATTGCCCTATTAATAGTTGGAAAAAAAGCGGGTTGGTATGGGTCTAACCCGAATTTAAAAGAGGTTGAGATCACCAAAATTGAACCTTTAAGTATTGTAGAAACAGTTTCTGCAACGGGGAAGATACAACCTGAAGTAGAAGTTAAACTTTCTTCTGAAGTATCTGGAGAAATCATAGATCTTCCAATTATGGAAGGCCAGATGGTTGAAAAGGGAGATTTATTAGTAAGAATTAATCCAGATATCTATCAATCAAGCTTACAAAGATCTCGTGCTGGACTTTCAAATGTGAAAGCTGGCTATGCGCAATCTGAAGCTAGTTTAAAAGAAGCTAAGTCTAATTACGAGAGAAATAAGAAACTATTCGAAAAAGGGGTGATCTCTAAAGCAGAGTGGGATAAGATTGTAGCTACCTATGAAATGGCTCAGGCATCTAAAAACGCTGCTTATTACAGTATGCAAAGTGCGTCTGCCAGTGTTACAGAAGCTACAGATAACCTTGCAAGAACTACTATTTATGCGCCAATGCGCGGAACAATTTCTAAATTAGATGTTGAGCTTGGAGAAAGAGTTGTTGGTACTCAACAAATGGCCGGAACCGAGATCATGCGAGTTGCAAATTTGAACAACATGGAGGTTGAAGTAGATGTTAACGAGAATGATATTGTAAAGGTTTCCGTAGGAGATTCTACCCTTGTGGAAGTAGATGCTTATTTAAAAAGAGAATTTAAAGGTATTGTTACTGAAATTTCTAATTCTGCTATAGAAGGTTTAACTGCAGATCAGGTTACAAATTTCAAGGTAAAAGTAAGAATTTTAGAAACTTCTTATGCAGATCTTTTAGAAGGTAAATCAGAAAATTATTCTCCTTTTAGACCTGGAATGACGGCTACTGTAGATATTATTACTAGAAGAAAAGATAAGGTAATAGGGATTCCAATTAGTGCTATTGTAATTAAAAGTGATACCTCTTCAAAAAAATCTTTCAAGAAGCCTTTAGTTGCTTCTGATGAAAAATTTGAAACAGTTTTTGTTAAGGACGGAAATCGAGCTAAATTGCGCGTTGTAACAACCGGGATTCAGGACGATCGAAATATTGAAATTACCTCTGGCTTAAAAGATGGAGAAACTGTTATTACAGGCCCTTATAACACGGTTACGAAGGGATTGGATAACAATGATGAGGTAACTATTATTAACGATACGAAACCTGCCGAATAAACGCAGAAATTTTGGCTAACATACTTTGTATAGAAACCGCTTCTACAAACTGTTCTGTTGCTCTTGGAGTTAATGGAGAAATTGTAGCAGTAAAAGAAGACTACGATCAAGGCTATTCTCATGCCGAAAGATTACATCTATTTATAAGAGATATCTTAAAAGATAATAACCTGGAACTTTCTAATTTGGACGCAATTGCCATTAGTAAAGGTCCGGGTTCTTATACAGGATTAAGAATAGGGGTATCTGCAGCTAAAGGGCTGTGTTTTTCTTTAAATATTCCGCTTATTTCTGTACCAACATTAACCTCTTTAGCCTATCAAATTAACGCTGAAGAAGGTTTTTTAGTACCTATGCTGGACGCCCGGAGAATGGAAGTTTACACTGCTGTTTTTAGCGCTGCAGGAGATCAATTAGAAGAAACTTCTGCTAAGATCCTAGATAAAAATTCTTATTCAGAATATCTGGAAAAAGGTAAAGTTCATTTTATAGGAAGTGGAGTAACAAAATTCAAAGAGATCTGCAATCACTCAAACGCCATATTTGTAGAAGATAAAATGCCATCAGCAAAAGAAATGGTGGCTATAGCTTCGGCTAAAAACAAAATAAGCGACCATGAAAATGTCGCTTATTTTGAACCTTATTATCTTAAAGATTTTATGATGGGTTAACTTCTAGTTATCTTTCTGATTCTGATTCTCATTATCTTCCTCATTCTCTTCTTTAATCCCTCCCTTTTTATCTTTTTTAATCTTTTCTTTATTGTCTTCCTTATTATCTTTAGAATGATCAAAGAAATGAACATCTCTTTGTGGGAATGGAATTCCAATTCCTTCACCTTCTAATCTTGTTTTTGCTTCTTCAATAGTAAACCAGTGGCAATTCCAGAAGTCGTCATTTGCAGCCCAGAATCTAGCGGAAAGGTTTACAGCACTATCTGCAAGTTCTGTAACAACCACTTGCGGAGCAGGATCTTTAAAGATTCCTTCTTGCTCTTCCATCAATTTCATTAGAATATCTTTAGCTAACTTGATATCACTATCGTAAGAAATTCCAATAGTTATAGCATCTTTTCTTTTACCTTCAACGGTATAATTAATTATATTGTCATTGGTTAATTGTCCATTTGGAATAACCGCCTGTTGGTTACCAAAGGTGGTTAATTTGGTATAGAATAAAGAGGTTTCTTTAACTGTACCAGAAATTCCCTGAGCTTCTATCCAGTCGCCAATTTTAAAAGGTTTTAATACAATTATTAAAACTCCACCGGCAAAATTAGAAAGAGAGCCTTGGAGTGCTAGACCAATAGCTAAACCAGCGGCACCTACTACAGCAACTAAGGAGGTTGTTTCAATACCTAACTGAGTTACAACTACAATAAAAAGAAGAATTTTTAGCGCCCAATTTAATAGGTTTAATACAAAATTCTCAAGGGTTTTGTCGTAATCTTTTTTCTGAAATATTTTTCCTGTATACCCAACTATCAGTTTTATAATCCACCACCCAATTACTAAAATGGCTATAGCTCCAAGCAGTGTAGGTAAGTAATCTATAAATTTTGAAGTGTAATCTGATGCGTAAGCTTCCCAGTTGTTTAGTTTATCCATAGTATGTTTTTTACAAATTGAACATTTTTAGTAAAGAAATGAGAATTTTTGATGTTTAATTTTTGTTAAAAATGTTTAATAATTTTTAAGCAATCATCAACAGATGTTACAGGTAGCTTACAACTACCTTCTTCACAAACATACATAAGATCTTCATTTGCTATGAATCTATTCTGTAATAATGCTCTATTTTTATTAGGTTTTATAGCTCCGTCTATTAGAATGTTCGGTAAATATTCTGCATTTAACTTACATAAATTTGATACTGCATTTTCTCCCGTAATTACTACTTCAAAATAAGAATGAGTGAAATTCATTTTTAGATCTAACCAATTAGAATACCCTTGTGGATAATCTTCTAACTGGTTATTTACCTTCAAAATCATTTCCTTAGCCATGTTAAGGTAGTTGTTTGCATCAAAATATTTAGAAAGTTTAAACAGGTTTTTTGCCATTACCGAATTGGAAGATGGTAAGACATTATCATTAAGATCTATATTCCTTGTAATTAATGCACGGTCTTCTTTGGAAGTAAAATAGAAAAGCGATTTTTCTTCATCATAAAATTTTTCAATACAATATTCTGAAAGTTGAAAGGCTTTATCAATCCAACGATCTTCCAACGTAACTTCATATAATTTTATAAAACCTTCAATAGCAAATGCATAATCTTCGAGATATGCATTTATTTTACTCGTTCCATTTTTATAGGAATGATGAAGACTTCCATCTGAATTATATAGATTTTCCAAAATAAAATCAGCATTCTTAATGGCTGTTTTAAGATGTTCTTTTATTCTGAAAGCTTTAAAAGCATCTACATATCCAGTGATCATCAAGGCATTCCATGAGGTGAGCTGTTTATCGTCTAATCTGGGTTTGTTTCTGGAACTTCGTTGCTGTTTTAGAATTAATTGCCATTCTACTTTTTTATTTTTTAGTTCCTTTAAAGAGAGAGAATGTTTTTGTGAGATCTGTTCATCAGATAAAGTTCTAATTGGAACATACAAATCCTTTTCCCATTTCCCGGTAGGATTCACATTGTAATAATCTGAAAATATCTCAAAATCTTCTTGTAGCAGCTTCTGTAAAATCTCCTTCTTCCAACTATAATATGCACCTTCTTCTAGCTTATTTTCAGTAGTCAAACTGTCTGCATCTAAAGAGGAATAAAATCCACCTTCTGGAGAAGTAAGATCTGTTTTTACAAAATCTAGAGTCTGGATTACAACTTCCTTATACCAATTATCTTTGGTTGCTTTGTATGCTTCGCTATATAAACTAACCATTTGTGCATTATCATATAGCATCTTTTCAAAGTGAGGAATATGCCAGCGTTCATCTACAGAATACCTGGAAAATCCACCTTCAATGTGATCATAGATACCACCATAAGAAATTTTGTTCAAACTTTTAAGTACAAATTCTTTCAGAGATAGATCGTTATTTTGAAAGGCGTATCTAAGTAAAAATTGAAAGTTGGAGGGAATCACAAATTTTGGAACATGAGACATTCCACCATCTCTATGATCAAAATTTCTTTTCCACTTATTTAAAACAGCAATAAAATCATCTGGCTTTAAAAACTGTTCTTCTTTTGGTGAAGCGATGATCTGAAGTTGATATAATCCTTTTTCCAACTTATCTGCATATTCCAAAAGCTGCTCAGGATTATCTTTATGAAGGTTGGCAATTTGTGTGAGTACACTTATCCATTGTTCCTTTTTTAAATAGGTTCCGCCCCAAACAGGTCGGCCATCGGGTAGTGCAATTATATTCATGGGCCAACCGCCGCTGCCGGTCATTAGCTGCACAGCACTCATATAGGCTTGGTCTACATCTGGTCTTTCTTCTCTGTCTACCTTAATGCTTATAAAATCCTGGTTCATCACCTTGCCAACATTTACATCTTCAAAACTTTCATGCTCCATCACATGGCACCAGTGACATGCGGCATAACCAACACTAATAATTATAAGTTTATTTTCAGACTTAGCTTTTTCTAAAACTTCATCTTTCCACGGAAACCAGTTTACAGGATTATGAGCATGCTGAAGTAGATAAGGGCTGGTTTCATCTATTAAAGAATTGGTGTATAAAGGTGTAGACATTTTAGTAGGAATAATTGAATTAAATAAAAAACGCTCCCCAAGAGAGAGCGCTAAAATATATTAAAATCAGATTAACTGACTTCAAAAGAAATCTTTACGTTTACTCTATATTCTGTAATGTTTTCTCCAGCAACAACTGCAGTTTGATCTTTTACATATACAGATTTAATGTTCTTTACTGTTTTAGCAGCATGTTTCACTGCGTTTTGAGAGGCATCTTCCCAGCCTTTGCTGGAGCTAGCCATAATTTCAATAACTTTGATAACTGACATTTTTATATAATTTTATTGGTTAATTACTATTATCTTAACTGAAATTACGAAATTTTAAATCCTTTATTTACAAAGCTTTGTTAAATCAAATCTTCTTAAAGTTTTGATAACCTTACAAATGGGGGAATTGAAGAAAAAAATAGCACTTTTGTGAGTTAGAAATTGTCCTGTATGGAAGATGTTTATATTGTAATGCTTGTTGGGTTGTTTGCATTAGCTATCACAGATCTTGTGGTAGGGGTAAGCAACGATGCTGTTAATTTCTTGAATTCTGCTATTGGATCTAAAGCTGTTCCTCTTAGAACTATTTTAATTGTTGCTAGTCTTGGTGTAGCTGTTGGAGCAATTTTTTCTAGCGGATTGATGGAAGTGGCCAGAGAAGGAATCTTTGTCCCTGGTAAATTCTATTTTGAAGAGATCATGATCATCTTCATGTCTGTTATGATAGCAGATATCTTGTTGTTGGATTTTTTCAATTCTATGGGCCTACCAACGTCTACAACTGTTTCTATAGTATTTGAATTATTAGGTGCAGCGGTATGTATCTCTTTATTAAAGATCTATCATTCTAATGGCGATTATTCTACGCTTTTCTCTTATATAAATACAGCTAAAGCCACCGAAATTATTACTGGAATTCTACTTTCTGTGGTCATAGCATTTACAGTAGGTGCCATAGTACAATACTTTTCTAGAATGATCTTTTCTTTTCAATATGAGAAGAAAATGAAATATGTAGGTGCTATTTTTGGTGGCGTATCACTTTCTGCAATTCTTTATTTTATCCTTTTAAAAGGATTAAAGAGTATTTCTGCACTTCCAGATGGTTTCTTAGATTATGTGAATGAGAATACCTTGCTTATTGTAGGCGTTAGCTTTGTGTTATTCGCGGCCTTGTCTCAAATGGCAATTAAGTTTCTGAAAATAAACATTCTGAAGGTAATTATTGTGGTGGGTACCTTTGCTTTAGCACTGGCTTTTGCAGGTAACGACCTTGTGAATTTTATTGGAGTTCCCATAGCTGCGTGGCAATCTTTTGAGATCTGGCAAACTGCCTATCAGGCTACCGGTGTGCTTCCTTCTCAATTATTGATGGAAGGTTTAACTCAGGAAGTACAAACTCCGGTATTTCTATTAATCTTTGCTGGACTTATAATGGTGATTACGCTTTGGTTTTCTAGTAAAGCCATGAAAGTGACAGATACAGAGATAAATTTAGGCAGACAAACTGGGGGGAATGAACGTTTTGAACCTAATGTGATATCCAGAGGAATTGTTAGGTATTTTATAGGAGTGAGTAATTTTGTTGAAGGTCTTATTCCAGCGGCTCTCTCTAAAAAGATAGATGCCAAATTTCAGAAAAATGACAATCATGAGCGTACTAAAAGATTGGATGCTCCATCTTTTGATTTAGTAAGAGCCTCAGTAAATTTAGTAGTAGCCAGTATCCTTATTTCTATGGCAACCAACTTAAAGTTACCATTATCTACTACCTATGTGACCTTTATGGTTGCCATGGGTACTTCTCTATCTGATAGAGCTTGGGATAGAGACAGTGCTGTTTATAGAGTAGCTGGAGTTTTAAATGTAATTGGAGGCTGGTTTGTAACAGCTCTTATTGCATTTTTTGGAGCAGCATTATTTGCAACGATCATATATTTTGGTGGAATAATCGCTATTGCTGGATTAATTCTTCTTGCGGTGATCTTAATTGTTAGAAGTGCGATCATCCATTCTCGCAAAATGAAAGAAGAGAAAAAACAAAAGAGATATAATAGAAGAGATATTATCACTATAAATGAGATTACTGTAGAAACTTCAGAAAACATATCTAGTGTGATTGGCGGGATTAATAAAATGTTCACCAAAACTGTAGATAATCTAGGATATCACGATCTTGGTAAACTGAAGAAGACCAGTAAGCAGATAGATAAGTTAGAATCTGATATAGATGAACTTAAAGGGAATATTTTCTATTTTATTAAATCTTTAGATGATGATTCTGTAGAAGCAAGTAAGTTCTATATTTTAATCTTAGATCACTTGCAGGATATGGTACAATCTATAGGGTTTATAACCAGAAATAGCTATAACCATGTTCATAACAATCATAAGAATCTAAAATTTAATCAGATTAGAGATCTTAAAGGGATAGATGAAAAAACACAAGGCTTGTTTGATGATATTAAAATCATCTTTGATACGCATAGTTTTCATAATATCGATAAAGTGATATCAGAAAAGCAATATTTAATGGATCACGTTTCAGATCTTATTCAGAAACAGATCAACCGTATTCGAACTTCAGAAACCAGCCCTAAGAACTCCAAATTGTATTTTGGACTGCTATTAGAGATCAAAGACCTGATTTCTTCTACAATGAGTTTATTGATCCTTTTTCAGGAGTTCCATAAAGAGGCAAAGAGAACCTTCTAAATTAACCGTTGACCGCCTCTACGTAATCTACATGACCGTGAAGCATGTCTCTCATCATAGTTTCTATTCCGCTTTTTAAAGTGGCTGTAGAAGATGGGCAGCCGCTGCAAGCTCCTTGTAATATAACTTTTACGGTTTTTGTCTCCGGATTGTAAGAATCAAACATGATATTTCCTCCATCACTGGCAACTGCAGGTTTAATGTATTCGTCAAGAATATCTACAACTTGTTGAGAAATCTCATCCAAATTTTTAGGTTCTACCGTTTTCTCTGGTGTCGAATTTGTTGAGGTAGTTTCTTCTGAAGTTTCTGTTTCAAATTCCTGTTTGGTCATTACTTCATTTCCTTCTTCAATGTAGATCCTGATGAATTCTCTTATTTCCATAGTGATCTCATTCCAATCTGCTACATCATATTTGTTAACCGAAATATAGTTTTCGTCCATGAACACCTCTTTTACGAACGGAAAATTGAATAATTTTCTCGCCATAGGTGCATTCTTCGTGTCATCTATATTTTTGAATTCTGCAGGAGCAATTACCAGTTTTTTATTGGCAACAAATTTCATTACAGAAGGGTTTGGAGTGCTTTCTGCGTAAACAGTAACCGGAACTTTCTTAGAGGTAGAAGCTTCTTCAGCTTTAATAATTTCCTTACCGCTATTCAAATAATCTTTTAACTGATCTGCCACTTCTTCCTGAACATCTTCCCATTCTACAATGTTGTATTTTTCAATCGCTATAAAATTCTGAGCGATGAATACCGTCTTAACGAAAGGTAAATAGAACAATTGCTGAGCAAGTGGCGATTTTGCAGCCTCTTCAATATTTTTAAATTCAAAACTATCATGTCTTGTTAAGAACTGATTGGTCTCAAATTTTACAATTGAAGGATTGGTTGTAGGTTGTATATGTATAGTGAATGGATTCATCGTTATTATTTTTTGCAAAATTACTAAAAGAAAGTAGGCTTATCTAAATAATGATAATTGATATTGTATAAAGACCTATAAAATTTTCTTATATTTCTGGCTTATTGAGTACAGATCATTAGATAGATAAATTTTAATATATTGTCAAACTTTTCAAAAAGCTTAATTGTTACTGTTATATTTTTTTTTGGTAGCTACATAAAAGCTTCAGCACAGGAAGTTATTCCTGTTTATTCAGATTATCTAACAGATAACCTATACTTGCTTCACCCTTCTATGGCTGGAGCTTCCAACTATAACAAAATAAGACTGACGGCAAGACAGCAGTGGTTTGACGTGGAAGATGCACCAAGCTTACAAACGTTAAGCATACATGGCAGAGTATGGAATAAAATAGGATTAGGAGCTATTGTTTTTAATGATGAAAATGGGAATTATTCTAAAAGAGGATTCTACGGAACCTTTGCCTACCATTTATTGATGTCTAGAAGTGAATTTGATTTGAATCAGTTATCCTTCGGAATTAGTGCAGGAATTATTCAGCATTCTTTAGATCAGAGTAATTTTAAGGTTTTCGACCCTCAAGTAGGGGGAAACAATCAATCTGATTTCTACGGGAATATGGATGTTGGGATGTCTTATTATTATCATGAATTCTATGCCCATGCTACCATTAAAAATTTGATGAATATTAGAAGAGAATTGTTCTATTCTGACGCAGTACCAAATAACCAGAGAAAATACTTATTCTCTACCGGATACCTTTTTACTAAAAACAATAGCGATTGGGGATATGAACCTTCCATATTGCTTCAGTTAAGAGATGCGACAAAAGAAACCTCTATAGATGCCAATATGAAAGTTTATAAGGAATTAGAAAACGGGAGTCTTTGGGGCGGAGTTTCACTAAGACGAAGTTTTGAAGGTGCGGAATATACGCTAGATGGAGAGCAGGTTAAAAATCAAAAGCTTCAATACTTAACTCCTTTTCTTGGATATAATTATAAAAGATTCGTTTTTGCTTATACCTATACTCATCAAATGAATTCTTTGGTGTTGAGTAATTCTGGATTCCATCAGATAACCTTAGGATATAATTTTGGAAAGAATAGAGAGCGATGGGAATGTGATTGCCCTGCGATCAATTAAAAATCTGCCTCAAAAATTTCAGCATTTATATTAGATGTATTTACTAAATTTCTAAGGACATTGGAATCTTGATTGCTATATAATTTATGCTTTGGAAACTCATTATGCTCATTTTGTAGATCCAATTTTTTTAAGATATTTCTAGTTTGCTTAGCAACTGCTTCTCCAGAATCTATAATTGCTACTTCTTTTGGAAGAATTTTTTCTAGCTGAGGTAAAAGGTAGGGGTAATGACTGCAACCAAGTACTAGACAGTCTATCTTTTCTGTAATAAATGGCTGAACTAGATCCAGTAAAAGCTTATCCATTTCTAAGCTGTCAAGATTACCTTCTTCAATAAGTTTAACCAAACCATGCCCAACCACTTCAATAATTCTAATATCTTTTGAATAGAGCTCAGAGGTCTTTGCAAACAGTTCACTAGATAATGTTCCTTTGGTAGCTAAGATACCTATAGATTTTGTTTTAGACTGTAATGCTGCGGGTTTAATAGCTGGTTCTATACCTATAAAGGGAACATTATAATTAGAGCGCAACCATTTTATAGCATTGGTGGTAGCAGTGTTGCACGCAACCACAATAATCTTGCAGCCCATGCTTAATAACTTATCTGTATTTTTTTTACTGAGCTTTATAATGTCTTCTTTAGACTTCTCGCCATAAGGAGCATTTTTACTATCTGCCAAATAAATAGAATTTTCATGAGGAAGTAATTGAATTACCTCTTTCCAGATGGAAGTTCCGCCAACTCCCGAATCAAAAAATCCTATAGGGTTTGAATTGCTCATTACTACAAAAATAAAAACTGCGCCCTAATAGAGCGCAGTTTTATAATATTATTTAAAGAAATATTACATTCCTAATTCTTTCTTTACATCTGGCATTAAGTTGTAACCATCTGCCATGATTACTCCAGATCCATTAGATGAGTCTAAAACGTAATCGTATCCTTTAGCTCTAGCAACTTTTTGAATAGCAACTCTAGCTTTTTCGTATACGGGCTTTAAAAGATCTACTTCTTTTTTCTGAAGATCTTGTTGAGCGTTTTGTCCATGCTCTTGGATTCTTCTTTGAGTACTTTGTAGTTCTTGAGCTCTTTTAGAGTTTTCTTCTTCTGTTTTTGTAGCAGCTTCAGATTCGTAACGCTTCATTGTTTTTTGAGCTTCAGTCATCATATCTCTAATTTCAGCATCATAAGTCTTCTGAAGTTTTTCAAGCTGAGCTTGAGCATCTTTGTAAGACGGCATAGATTCTACTAACTCTTGAGAAGCTATGTGTGCAATTTTAGATTGTGCATTTGTAAAAGCTGTTGCTCCAATAGTTAAAGCCAAGGCTATAAAAAATGTTCTGAATTGTTTCATTTTTGGTGTATTAAGTGTTAAAGTGTTAATTTTTCTCATTTTAATTATTGTTTTTCGGATTTTTGGGATGCTTCGATTTTTTGTTTTCTTACGTTGTCTATAGAATCTTTTTTTCTTTGACGCTCTTCTAAAACTTTAGCTCTACGTTCTTCAAAAGCTCTTTGTTTTTCAGCTCTTATAGAGTCTCTTTCCTGCTTTCTTTGTTCGATGTAAGCTTCTCTTTCATTTTGTGCTGCTTCTGCAGCTTGCTGCTTCTCTGTTATTTCAAGATCTTCTTCTACAGTTCTACCTTCTTCTTCCTCCATTTTAGCAATTTCCTTCTTTGTACTCAATTGCTCTCTTTTGGCAGACCTAGTTATAATTCTAAGAACTTGATCACTTATATTATGTTTCTCTGCTGAAAAAACCATGCCCATGTTGGAAGTTCTGTCGAAAATGAAATCATAATTTCTGATTTCTCCCATTTCTTGAATGGCATTGAAAACTTGATCTTGAATTGGCTTTATCAATTGTTTTTTCTGAAGGATAAGATCTCCATTAGGTCCAAATCTTTTTTGCTGATATTCCGCAATCTTAGATTCTTCAAAACTGATGGTTGCTTCTCTTTCTTCAATTAACTCTTTTGTTAGTAGAGGTCTTTCTTGCTCTAAAGCAATCTTCATGTCTTCTACTTTCTTAAGATCTTTTTCTAACTCATTCTTCCATTGCTGAACTCTTGCTTCTAATTGCACAGATGCTTGTTGATATTCTGGTACATTTTGCAAAATGTATTCCATATCTATATAAGCAATCCTGTTAGGTTTTTGAGCTTGCATTTGCAATCCCAATCCTAGTGCACAAGAAATAAGAATTAGCCTAAGATGATTCATATTAATGATGTTAGAAATAATCGTGCCAAAAGTTTAAAATTGTTGTCCAATGATAAAGTGAGTTTCCCATCCGTTTGGAGAAGATTGCCCAGGAACTGGATCAAATCCATATCCAAAATCAATTCCTAAAAGTCCAAATTGAGGCATGTAAATTCTTAACCCTGCTCCAGCAGATCTGTTCAAAATGAATGGGTTAAAATCTCTAAAATTATCATACGCTGCTCCAGCTTCTAAAAAGGTAAGTGCATAAATAGAAGCCATTGGTTTTAAAGTTATAGGGAATCTTAACTCTAAAGAGTACTTATTGTAGATCACAGCACCATCATTGTTGGAAGCGGCACTTAATCCACTTCTGTCTAGAGGTACTATAGAGTTGTCTGGATATCCTCTTAAACCTATAGTTTCTCTGCCGTCCATACTATAAGAACCCAAACCAGATCCACCTAAAAAGAATCTTTCGAAAGGAGGGATACCTCTATCATTATTGTAAGCTCCTAAGAAACCATATTCTGCTTTTGTTCTTAAAACTAAGTTGCTGTTACCTCCGAAATTGAATAGCGTATTGAACCACTCTGCAGCGAATTTTATTTTATAATATTCTAACCACTTAAACTTTTCTTGATCAATTTTAGATTGATCACCTACAGCTTCTTCTCCTGGTTTTAATCTAGTACCATCTGTTGCAATTAGATTTCCATTTTCATCTTCTAATTGAAATTCTCTTTTTTCTCCTAGAGTAGCATAATCTTTGCCATTAATTAAAGAGTAAGGGGGAGTTAGTTTTGCAGTAAAGCTGAATAGAGAACCTCCGGTAGGGAAAATAGGGTTAATTCTACGGCTATCTCTACTTAATCCAATAGTGTAGGTTAAACTGTTTGAATAACCATCACCAAAAGTAAACAATCCGGTGTCGTAGTTATTTAAATCATAACGTTGGAAACCTACTGCTTGAGATAAGGTGAAATAATCATCTGGCCAGTTCAAACGTTTTGCTAATCCTACATTTACACCAAGAATGTCAAAACTTCTAGATTTATCTGCTTTTCTTCTTTGATAATCATAGAAGAATTGTCTTGTATAAGAGAATGAAGTAGATAAACTTACCGGTTTAACACCACCTAGCCATGGTTCTACAAAAGAAAGACTATAAGTTTGGTAGTAGATACTTGCTTGAGCTCTTAAAGATAAAGATTGTCCATCTCCCATAGGAAGAGGTTTATAAGATTCTTTATCAAAAATTCCTGAAAGCGAGAAGTTGTTAAAAGATAACCCTAGAGTTCCAATAAAACCACCTCCACCATAACCACCTTGTAATTCAATTTGGCTCGCTCCGGCTTCAACCACAGAATATTCCATGTCTAGAGTTCCGTTGTTTGGATCTACATTCTTAAAGTTTGGAGAAATCGCTTCAGCATCAAAGAAACCTAGTGCTCCAAGTTCTCTAATGGTTCTAATAACGTTTTCCTGACTATATTTTTGACCTGGTTTTGTATAAAGTTCTCTGTAAATTACATGATCTTTAGTTCTATCATTCCCAACAACACTAATGTTGTTAAAATATGCTTCTTTCCCTTCAACTATTCTAATTTCAAAATCTATAGTATCATTATAAACTTTGGTCTCTACCGTGTTGATATTAGCAAAAAGATATCCGTTATTTTTATATAAGTTAGAAAGATCTTGTGCGTCTGGTTTAGAATCGTCTGCAATTCGCTTTTTAAGCAATACTCCGTTATAAATATCTCCCTTTCTTATACCCACAACTCTTTCAAGAACATCATCTGTATATACTGTATTACCAACATAGTCTATGTTCCCGATGTAATATTTATTCCCTTCTTCAACATTTATTTTTAATGCAACATTCTCCGCATCTTTCTTGATCAATGTGTCAGAAACAATTCTGGCATCTCTAAACCCATTTTCTTTATACTTATCTATTAAGCTGATCTTGTCTGCATCATAGTCTGCGCTAATAAATTTAGAGCGTTTCCAAAATCTAAAGAAGTTTTTCTCTTTAGTTTTCTTTAAAGCACCTTTCAATTTAGCATCGCTAAATTTTTCGTTTCCGGAAAATATAATCTCATCGATCTTAACTTTATCACCTTTGTCTACATTAACTACCATATTCACTTTATTGCTTCCGGTAGTATCTGTAACTTGAACGGTGTTAACAGCAACCTTAGAGTTGAAGTAACCTTCCTTTTTATATTTATTCTCGATATAATTCTTGGTAGTGGTGGTTAAGTTTTCTGTAACTTTTACACCAGGGGTAAGATTATTTTCTTTGATTAAGTCTTCTTTATCAGACTTTCTTTTGATTCCCTGCACGCGAACTTCGGCTAGTTCAGGAACCTCTTGAATTTCTAATTCAAGATCTGCAACATCACCCTCTATATTTGTTACATAGAAATTAATATCGCTAAAAAGACCAAGATCCCATAATTTTTTAAGGACTTTACTTAACCTATCTCCAGGAATAAAAAGTTCGTCTCCCTTTTTAAGTCCCGTGTAGGCAATTACGGTTTGCTCGTTATAAGTTACGGTACCGGTAACATTTATATTTCCTATGGTGTATTTCTTTCCGCCGGCCAAGGGTAAATCCTGGGCTTGAAATGACAGGGTAAATAAACAAAATGACAAAAGGATTAACCATTTTCTGGTCATTTCTGCACTAACTGATCTGCTCACTGGTTTTTCCAAATCTTCTTTCTCTGGTTTGATAATTATAAATAGCCTCATATAAATTTTCCTTTCGGAAATCGGGCCACAAGATATTCGTAAAATATAATTCGGCATAGGCGATTTGCCACAATAAAAAATTGCTTATCCGTTGCTCGCCACTAGTACGAATAAGTAAATCTACGTCTGGTAAATTTTGGGTGTAAAGATGCTGATTTATAATTGATTCATCAATAGCATCGGGCATTAATTCGTTGTTTTTTACTTTTTCACTAATTTGCTTTACAACCTGAATCAATTCTTCTCTAGAACCATAACTAAGAGCTAAGGTTAGCGTCATGTGCTTGTTCTCTTTAGTCTTATCTATAACTTCTGCTAATTCTTTTTGAGCTTTTTTAGGCAGGTTATTGATATTACCTATTGCCTGAAGTTTAATATTATTCTTAGTTAAAGTCTTGATTTCCTTTTTTAAAGAACTTACTAAAAGTCTCATTAAAGTATCTACTTCTCTTTTTGGTCTATTCCAATTTTCTGTAGAAAAAGCATAGAGTGTAAGATTATTTACTCCAATTTCTGCACAACCTTCTACAATATCCCTAACAGCTTTAGTGCCTTCTTCATGACCCAGTGCTCTTAGAAGCCCTTTTTGTTTAGCCCATCTCCCATTACCATCCATAATGATGGAAATGTGTTTTGGAAGCGTATCAGGATTTATTTTTTCTTTGAACATTGTCTTTCTTAATTGCAGTAGCAGGGTTTTTGACCGAAGGTAAAGGTAAGACTGATCCCTGAAAAAACGTACCAGTCATTGGTGTTTTTATTCCCAAATTCTTTTGCTGGATCTCTTCGTCCTAAAAGTTCCTGAGGATTACTTCCATCAATATTATCTGTAAAGGTATATCTCGCTCCTACTTCTACGGCACCTATAATCTTCTGAGTTATAGTTTGTTTATATCCAAAAATGATAGGAACAGCAAATTCCCAGTTACCGCTGGATTCCCTAAGATTTCCAACATTTGGCAGACTAGAAGTCAAAATTTGATGATTAGAATGGAAATATGTTATTCCGGAATATAAATAAGGTGTTCCTTGTTGAACAGCATCGGATAAGTCGAACTCCCAGAAATTAAATTCTAGCCCTAAAGAGGCTTCAGCAATTTTATTTTCGAAAGAATATCCTCTTTGTTGCCTTCTTATTTCATTAGATTTAGCATCATCTGCATTAATAAAACCATATAAGAGTGTACCTCTAAAACTATATCTAGGGCTAGCATTCCATTTTGCTACACCTCCAAAAACAAGTCCGCTTGGATTGATGTAAGCAGTGCTTCCAACATCGCCAATATAATTGGCACCGCCCACAAATGGGCCTATTTCAAATCTTTGGGCAATTGCCGTGGAGTAGCAAGCAAACATAAAAATTAGTAAAATTAGGTGCCTCATAGAAGTTCAAAAGTTTGCAAATATAATAATAATGTTTGCCCTACAATAATTTGAGCGGTTTAGTATATCTTATTAAACAATTTTTGGGGAAATTTATTGTTTAATTCCTTTTGTCTTCTCCCCATAAAAGTTTTTTTCTCAATGTTTTTAGAAAACTATCTGTGTGGAGTTCTACCATACTTATTTTAAATGGTGCCGTTCTTATGGTAATAACGGTTTCATTGCTTAGGGTTGCAATGCGCGAATCCATAGACACAAGAAAGAAGTCTTCTCGTCCAGTGACCTTTAGGGTGATCTTGGTATTATCTTTAATTACAAGTGGTCTTGCGTTTAAATTATGTGGTGCAATTGGTGTTATAGCAAGTGCATCGGTGTTGGGTACAATTACAGGGCCACCACAACTTAAGGAGTAACCTGTTGATCCTGTTGGTGTTGAAATAATCAATCCATCTGCCCAATAGGAGGTAAGACATTGATCATTTAACCAAGTTTCTACAGTGATCATAGAAGTAGTATTCTTTCTGCTTACCGCAATCTCATTCAGGGCAAAATCATTTTCTTCAATTTCACTGCTCTTAGGATCTGTTTCTATAGAAAGCACTGTTCTTTCTGAAATGCTGAATTTTTTCTCTAAAATAGTAGAAATGGTCTGTTCTATCTCCTCTTTCTGTATCGTGGCTAAAAACCCAAGTCTACCAGTATTTATTCCAAGAATTGGAATATTGAGATCTTTAATAAAATTGATGGATTTTAAAATGGTACCATCGCCTCCAATGCTAAAAAACAGATCGTAACTTTTATCTAATTCATTAAAAGTACTAAAATGGCTGTATTCCTTTTGAAGTGATTTATTGGCATTAATCAGATCTAAGAAATTCTTCTCTATAACAACATCAATATTTCTCTGCTCGAGTACATCGAGTAATTTTTCAATATAGATGCCCGAGTCTTTATGGTAAAATTGACCGTAGATACCGACTTTCATAATTAAATATTTAAATATTTGTCAAGATAGTCAGACCTGTCATCAAGATTTTTTTGAAAATTATCTTCCTGATGTTCTGAAATTATTGAATATCCATACCTTCTAAATGTTTGTAGAATATCATTTAATACAGCAGTGCTCAGTTTTATTGTTATCTGAGTTAGATCTGCAGATCTTGAGGATGCAAACATACCTAAAAAAGCAGCATTATGAGACTCTACAATCTGACTGATTTCACTAAATGAAATATCTTTGTTTCCTTTCTCGATAACCAGAATTCCGCCGGGTTCATTTAAGAAAGGAGTTTCATTAAAAAGATTGATAATATCACTCAACTCTAAGTAGCCTAAATAAGTGTTTTCAGAATTTAAAACCGGTAAAATATTGGTTTGATTTTGTGCAAAGGTTTCTAAGGTGTCCAGCCAATAATCTGTATCCCGTGCAAAAAAACCTTCCAAGGAATATTGATAATCTTTAATTGTCTTATCGGTTTCAAAACATCTAATGTCATTTTCTGAAATACAGCCAAGATATACACCGTTATTTTGAACAGGCAAATGAGAGTAGGTGAGTTCATTGAACAATTGCTGTAATTCTTTGACCGAAGTATCCAGATTCTGGATGCCTACATCGTTAATTATGTAACTTTCAATACTCATGATTCCTCTGCAATTTTGTGCAAATTAATTAAAATAAAATTCAATAGGGCAGGCTCAACTTTGTATTTTTGTTAATCAAAGAAAATTATAATGACTCACTTAAGTGTAAACATCAATAAAATAGCCACCTTACGAAATGCTCGAGGTGGTAATGTACCAGATTTAGTGCAATTCACAAAAGATATAGAAAGATTTGGAGCACAAGGTATTACGGTGCATCCAAGACCAGATGAAAGACATATAAGATATCAAGATGTTTTTGATCTAAAACCCGTAATAACTACAGAATTTAATATAGAGGGAAATCCAGTACCAAAATTTATAGATCTAGTATTAAAGTCTAAACCGGAGCAAGTTACCTTAGTTCCAGATGCAGAAGACGCTATAACATCTAACGCTGGATGGGATACTATAAAGCATAAAGATTTTTTAAAAGAAGTGATTACAGAGTTTAAAAATAATGGAATTAGAACTTCCATCTTTGTAGATCCTAAGCTGGATATTATAGAAAATGCAGTTGCAACAGGAACGGATAGGGTAGAATTATATACAGAAGCTTATGCAGAGCAATTCGAAAAGGGTAACAAAGAAGTGGTGAAAATCTATGCAGAGTGTTCCAAATTAGCAACTAGTCTTGGTCTTGGGGTAAATGCAGGGCATGACCTGTCTTTAAAGAATATTGAATATTTCGCACAAGAGTTACCAGATCTTTTAGAGGTTTCTATTGGACATGCTCTAATTACAGAATCTTTATATTTTGGATTGGAAGCAACTATTCAGAACTATTTAAAACTTCTAAAAAGATGATAGAATTAAAGTCTACAATTATTGGCGAGGGTAAGCCATTTGTATTTCTTCATGGATTTTTAGGAATGAGTGATAACTGGAAAACCCTTGGTAATAAATTTGCCGAAGAAGGATATGAAGTTCATCTTTTAGATCAAAGAAATCATGGAAGAAGTCCACATACAGAAGAAATGAGCTATAAGATCATGGCTCGAGATCTTATGGAATACTGTGAAAAACATCAGCTTAAAAATATTATTCTTCTTGGACATTCTATGGGCGGAAAAGTGGCGATGATGGCGGCCGGAGAATATCCAGATTTAATAGAAAAATTGATCATTGTTGATATTGGACCTAAATATTATGCACCTCATCATCAGCAAATATTAGAAGGTTTGGAAGCTTTAGATAATCAAAATCTTACCTCAAGGGGAGATGCTGAAGATTTTCTGGAAAAATATATTGAAGATAAAGGCACTAGATTATTTTTATTGAAAAATCTTTATTGGAAAACCAAAGAAAAGCTCGCGCTTAGAATGAATTTAGAGGTTCTAAAAGATTCTTCAGAAGAAATTGGGGAAGCTTTACCGGCAGGAATTAGGTTTAAAAAACCAACTCTTTTCGTAAAAGGAGAGAAATCTAACTATATAACTTCAGAAGATGAACCACTGATCGCGCTCCACTTTCCAAACAACGAAATCGTTGTAATTACTGGGGCTGGACATTGGGTGCATGCTGAAAATATGAAGGATTTTTATGCCAATGTAATGCGATTTTTACAAGCTTAATTGAAATATATTATGTACGCATAATAAAAACGCATGAATAATTGCATAATATGTATTTTATGCTAAATTTGAGGCGTACATTTTTCTAAAACGAAAACTAACTCAAATTAAATTATGAAAAAACTATTATTTCTAACGGTGTTTGTATTGGCAACATCTGCCATCTACGCCGGAGGATATCGTGTGAGCTTGCAGGGACAACGTGCCTTGGCAATGGGGCATACCGGTGTGGCCGTAGTAAACAGTGCTGAACTTGGCTTTTTTAATCCATCTGGTATAGTGTATCTTGAAAACAGATTAAATGTTTCTGCTGGTGTAAGTGGAGTATTTTCTGATGTGGTATGGCAAAATGATGAATTTGGGCAATCTGCTAAAACAGATAGTCCTGTGGGAACACCTTTTTATCTTTATGCAACTTATAAAGTTAATGATTGGTTGGCAGTAGGTTTAAGTGCTTACACTCCTTACGGTAGCTCTGTAGAATGGGGTGATGATTGGGCAGGTTCACATTTAGTAAATAATATTGATCTGGCCGCAATTTATATTCAGCCAGTTGTTTCTGTAAAACTTTCTAAATACCTAAGTGTAGGTGGGGGACCAATTTTTGTAACCGGAAGCGTTAATTTCAACAGAAATTTAAACAGAACATTAACTGATATTGAGGGAAATAGAAGTGAAGTTACTGTAGATGCCAGCAGTGTTACTAATTGGGGATGGTCTGCAAGTGCAATGTTCTCTCCAACAGATAATTTAAGAGTTGGTTTTAACTACCGTTCTGAAATTATCTTAGAAGCAAAAAATGGAGATGCAACATTTGAAAATATTCCTAATTCTCCATTAACTCCTTTTGCTAATACAACGTTTGACGCAAAATTGCCAATGCCTGCTGAATTAACAGTTGGTCTTTCTTATGAATTTGGTGAGAAGTGGTTATTCGCTTTTGATTATAATCAAACTTTATGGAGTGTATACAATTCTTTAGATCTTGATTTTGCAAATCCAGCAATTCCAGACTCTAAAAATGCTAGAAATTATAAGGATAGTTCTATCTATAGATTCGGTCTTCAATATGAAGCAACAGATTGGATAACTTTAAGAGCTGGGTATTACTTTGATGAGTCTCCAGTTCAAGAAGGATATTTTGCTCCGGAAACTCCACGTAACGATTCTAACAACTTTACTGCAGGACTTTCTCTTAACATAAGCGATCATTTTGCAATAGATGCTGCATTCCTTTACTCAAGATTCAAAGAAGTTAATGCTTCTTATGATTACTACTATGAAAATGGAGTTGCAGTTCCTTTTTCTGGAACTTATAAATCTAGTGCTTTTGTGCCTGGATTAGGAATTACCTACAAATTATAATATTATAAACCAGTTTATAAAATGAAAAATTATTTAAAATATTTACCGTTTCTAGCTCTTGGAGTTATCTCGTGTGAGCCAGAATTAGACACCCCTATAGATGAACCTGGTTTTTACTCTAATGGAGAAGCAGATTTCTCTAATTATGTGGCTCTAGGTAACTCACTAACTGCAGGATATGCAGATGGAGCGTTATACATTACAGGACAAGAGAATTCTTATCCAAATATATTAGCGCAACAATTTTCGCTAGTTCAGGAAACTTCAGATTTTATGCAGCCTTTAATGGCAGATAATGCTGGAGGTTTACTTTTAGCAGGTAACCAAATTACTTCTAATAGAAGAGTTTTAGGTGTAGATGCAAATGGAAATCCAAGTCCTAAATTATATGCAGGTACTTCTACTACAGAAATTACCAATGTATTGGCTGGACCGTTTAATAACATGGGAGTTCCTGGTGCAAAAAGTTTTCATCTGTTAGCTCCAGATTATGGAGATGTGACTGGTGTTGCCGTTGGAACAGCAAATCCATATTTCGTAAGATTTGCATCTGCTCCTGGAACAAGTGTAATTAAAGATGCAGTTGCTCAAAATCCAACATTCTTCTCTTTATTTATAGGGAATAATGATGTATTAAGTTACGCAACTTCTGGAGGTATTGGTGAAGACCAAACCGGAAATTTAGACCCTTCCACTTATGGTTCTAATGATATTACAGATCCTAATGTGTTTGCTTCTGTATATTCACAATTAGTAACTGCTTTAACAGGAACTGGTGCAGATGGAGTTTTATTAAACATTCCAGATGTAACTTCGGTTCCGTTTTTTACTACCGTACCTAATAATGCTCTAGTATTAGATGCTGCAACCGCAGCAAGTTTAACAGGATTTTTTCAAGCTGTAGCAGGAATTACTACTCAAAGCTTAATGTTAAAAGGAGTTCCTGGGCCACAAGCGCAAGCCTTAGCTGCTCAATACGCTATTAAATTTAATGAAGGTCCAAATAGATTCTTAATAGATGTTCCTGTTTCTCAAACAAATCCTTTAGGTTTCCGTCAGATGACAGATAAAGAATTGTTGGTCTTAACTATAGATCAGGGAGCACTAGCTCAAGGATATGGATCTGTTGTGTTAAAGCCAGAAGTTATGCAAGTTTTAGGTATTCTTCAAGCTGGAGGACAACCAACTGCAGAACAAGCGCAAATGGTTATCGATGCCGTAAGTGGAATTGATGATAAAGATGCTTTAGATACAGATGAGCTACAGCATATTGCAACTGCAACGGCAAGTTATAATGCAACTATTAAAGGTTTGGCACAGGCAAACGGCCTTGCATTTGTAGATACTAGTGCTTTATTGACTAAAGTAGCTAATGGAGGTGTTTCTTATGACGCTGGTACGCTTACTTCTACTTTTGCTACTGGTGGTGCATTTTCTTTAGATGGAGTTCATCCAACACCTCGTGGTTATGCATTAATTGCAAACAGTATTTTAGATGCGGTAAACAGTAAGTATGGTTCTACTGTTCCTAAAGTTAATATTGGGAACTATGGTACTGTTACTTTAAGTAATAACGTTCAATAAATACAATCAGGAAGTTGGAGAGACAACTTCAGAATTATAATTATATCTTAAATTGCTAAAACGCCGGAACTTATCCGGCGTTTTTTTGCAATTTTGTTACGAATCAATTCAAATAAAAACCATTATGAAATTTATCATAAGAATTCTACTTACTGCAGTGGCGGTAATTTTATTAGCCAAATTTTTACCAGGAGTTAGCGTGGCAGGATATGGAACTGCAATAATTGTAGCTTTGGTGCTAGCAATTTTAAATTTAATAGTGAAGCCTGTTTTGGTCTTATTTACATTGCCAGTAACTATCCTAACACTCGGCTTATTTTTGCTAGTAATTAATGCAGTGATCATTTTATTGGCAGATGGGTTTATTTCTGGATTTGGAGTAGACGGCTTTTGGGTTGCCTTAATTTTCAGCTTATTGCTATCCCTTTTTCAATCGTTGTTGTATTCGCTGTTGGGTTCAGAATAGGAGCAAGCTGAAATTCAGCAATTTGAAACTTTGAGGAGAATCAAAAAATGTGTACTTTTGCACACCAATTTTTATAACAAGTTAAGATGAATATTACCAGAGAGAATATTGATGAATTGAATGCGGTAGTTAAAGTAGAAATCGCAAAGGAAGACTATAACGAGAAAGTTGATAAGATTCTAAAAGATTACAGGAAGAATGCTAATATTCCTGGTTTTAGAAAAGGTCACGTTCCTATGGGGATGGTGAAAAAACAATATGGACAAGCCGTTCTGGTAGACGAGGTGAACAAATTGTTGCAGGATGCACTTAATAAATATTTAACCGAAGAAAAATTAGATGTTCTTGGAAATCCACTTCCTAAAGAGCAAGATAATTTTGACTGGAATAAAGATGATTACAGCTTTGAATTTGAATTAGGATTATCTCCAAAATTCGATCTTAATCTAAAAACTAAAGAGCGAATAACTCATTATAATATTGTTGCTGGTGAAGAGATGATAGATAATCAGGTAAAACATATGCAAAAGCAATATGGAAAACTCGTTTCTAAAGAGGTTGCAGAAGAAGATGATGTAGTTACCGGAACTTTTAAAAATGAAGAAGAAGGAATTGAAAATGAAACCTCATTGCCTTTAGAAAAATTAAAAGGTAAGAGAAACCTTAATAAATTTGTTGGAGCTAAAGTTGGAGATGTAATTACTCTAAAAACTAAAGGGCTTTTTGAAGATGACCATCAATTGGTAGAATTGCTAAAAGTAGAGCACGATAAAGCGCATGATCTTGATGTGGAAGTTGAATTCACTATCAAAGAAATCAACAAACAAGAGCTTGCAGAATTGAATCAAGAATTATTTGATAAGTTATTCGGAGAAGGGGAAGTAAAATCTTTAGAAGAACTTAAAGGAAAAATAAAAGAAGATGCAGCTAAACAATTTCAACAACAAAGCGATCAGCAATTGTTGAATGATGTTACTGAAGCTTTAATTGAAAATAACAAATTCGACCTTCCAAAAGAATTTCTTCAGAAATGGATTCAAACCGTTGGTGAAAAGCCTTTGTCTCCAGATGAAGCTGTAGAAGAGTACGATAAAAGTGAGCAAGGTTTACGTTTCCAATTGATAGAAGGAAAATTAATTCAAGAGAACAAATTAGAGGTTAAATTTGACGATCTTAAAGCTTTCACTACAGAAAGAATCAAAGAGCAAATGGCTCAGTTCGGTCAAACAGATCCTTCAGAAAAAGAACTTGATGATATCGCTGCAAGAGTACTTTCTAATCAAGATGAAGTGAAGCGTTTGTCTGAGCAAATCATGAACGAAAAACTTCTTGGTTTCTACAAAGAGAACATCAAATTGAAAGAAAAAGAAGTGACTTATGAAGACTTTGTTAAAGAGATCTACAAGTAGTCTTTCTTAATATTTATACATATCTTTAAGGCGTTAACCAATAGGGGTAACGCCTTATTTACTTAAAAAAAGAATTTTAAAAGCTATGGATTACGGAAAAGAATTCGAAAAATATGCCATCAAGGATCACGGGATAAATAGCAATTACTACGATAAAATAGTAAGTAGCATGATGCCGGTTGGTATGACTCCAAATATTATTGAAGAACGCCAAATGAATGCTGTGGCCATGGATGTGTTTTCAAGGCTAATGATGGATAGAATTATATTTATGGGTACCGGGATTAACGACCAGGTGGCAAATATTATACAAGCACAGTTATTATTTTTAGAAAGTACAGATGCTTCTAAAGACATTCAAATCTACATTAATTCTCCAGGAGGAAGCGTCTATGCAGGTTTAGGAATTTATGATACTATGCAGTTCATAAAGCCAGATGTTGCTACAATTTGTACAGGGATGGCAGCCTCTATGGGAGCTGTGTTATTATGTGCAGGAACCAAAGGAAAAAGAAGTGGATTGCCTCATTCTAGAGTAATGATTCATCAACCTCTTGGTGGTGCACAAGGTCAAGCTAGTGATATAGAAATTACCGCTCGTGAGATCTTAACACTTAAAAAGGAATTGTACGATATTATTGCAAAGCATACAGGTCAACCATATGATAAAATCGCTGAAGACAGTGATAGAGATTTCTGGATGAAAGCAGAAAAAGCTAAGGAGTATGGAATGATTGATGAAGTATTAAAGAGAGAATCATAAAATATGTTTTAATATGCTACTCTCCTTATCAGGAAGAGACAGATATTAAATTTGAAAAGATAACCAATGGCGAAAGATGATTTAGAATGTTCCTTTTGTGGAAGGAAAAAACCAGAAACTAATTTACTAATTGCAGGTCTGGATGCTCATATATGCGATAAGTGTATAGAGCAAGCTCACGGTATTGTTATAGAAGAATCTAAACAAGGTGACGCGAAAGAACTATCTGCAGATTTAATGCTTAGCAAACCAAAGGTGATCAAAGCATTTTTGGATGAATATATTATTGGACAAGAAGCTACTAAAAAAGTGATGTCTGTAGCGGTGTACAATCACTACAAACGTTTATTACAGCCTAAATCTGAAGATGATATAGAGATTCAAAAAAGTAATATTATTATGGTAGGGGAGACCGGAACAGGTAAGACCCTTATGGCTAAAACAATTTCTAAAATGCTAAATGTGCCTTTGGCTATCGTAGATGCAACAGTACTTACTGAAGCTGGTTACGTAGGTGAAGATGTAGAAGGTATTTTAACTAAATTGTTGCAAGCCGCAGATTATAATGTTGAAAAAGCAGAACGCGGTATTGTTTTTATAGATGAGATAGATAAGATTGCTCGTAAAAGTGATAATCCATCTATTACCCGTGATGTTTCCGGAGAAGGTGTGCAACAAGCACTTTTAAAACTTTTAGAAGGGACCACTGTAAATGTTCCGCCAAAAGGAGGAAGAAAACATCCAGATCAAAAATTTATTGAAGTAGATACCGAAAATATCTTGTTTATTGCCGGTGGAGCTTTTGACGGTATTGAAAGAAACATCAGCAAACGATTAAATATGCAAGCTGTTGGATTTAGCGCTTCTAAAGGAGATGATCAAATCGAGCGAACTAATTTATTGAAGTATATCATTCCTAAAGATCTTAAAGATTACGGATTGATACCTGAGATTATTGGTAGATTACCTGCGCTTACATACATGAATCCTTTAGATAGAGGAACTTTGAGAGCGATTTTGACTCAGCCTAAAAATGCTATTATCAAACAATATCAGAAATTGTTTGAAATGGATGAAATCGAATTTGAGATTACAGATGAAGCTCTAAATTTTATAGTAGAAAAGGCTATTGAGTATAAATTAGGAGCAAGAGGTTTGCGTTCTTTGTGTGAAGCTATACTTACCGATGCTATGTTTGAGCTTCCTGAAAGTGGAGAGCATACGCTAAAAGTAACTAAAGATTATGCTGAGAATATGCTTGATAAATCTAGTATTAATAAGTTGAAAGCTGTTTCTTAGAAAATAGAAAAATCATATAATTAAAAAAAGCCACTTGAAAAAGTGGCTTTTTTTATGAATTCAAATAAGATTAGTTCAATTCTTCAAGATTGATTTTCAAATTTTCTTTCAAAAATTTTACGATTTGTTCTTCTACAATTTCGGTGTCTTTAGATTTTATCTCACTTCCTACAAAATGAGTTTCAGGAGTTTTTAAGGCAACCAATTTTTTTAAGTAGCTTGGGGTAGACAATTGCTCATAAACTTCAGGATAAACGCTCACTTCTACATGCTCGTCTTTTTCAAAAGCATTTTTTTTGTAGAATAATGTGAGTACTGGAGATTTTACTTTTTTAAACGTTTCAGGAGTCATAGTTGTTTCTACTAAAACCTGAAGATCTACCAAAGCTTTAGAAGGATAAATGGTGTCCCAATAATGCCTTGCTATTTCCTGTTCGTGTTCTATCTTTTTATTAGATCCCAAAGAAATTAATTTAGCTATTTCATAACCCCAATGTGAATTTAACACAAAAGTTCCTGGTTGATCATCTTCCACATTAGGTCCCATATTGATCATAGCATAAACCGAATCCGGATAAGTAGCTGCCAGTTTTAGGGCCAAGGTTCCGCCGGTGGAAGTACTCATGATAATCACTTTTTTTCCAATTCTTTTCCCAATGGCAAGTGCTTCTTTTGCTGAGGTCCATGCATTGTCTGGGGTAAAATCATTTAAAGAATGTGGTGGTACCAATCCGTGTCCAGACCATCGGGCCAAATAAATATTGGCATGCAAAGTATCTGCTATATTTACATTAACAGGATACCCATCTTGATAGCTTCCTGCAAATCCATGTAAATAAACTATGCTGTATTCTGTTTGTTTTGGAGTACTGTCTTGCCAGAAAATTCTCGCTTGATTGTCTTCTCTGGTTGAAAACAGATCTTCAGAAGCTTTTATCTTATTTTCTAATCGTCGGAGATCTTCTGGATATTGAGGAAATTCGGTGGAATATTCTGGTGTTGGTATTTTAGGACCTGTAAAATAGGTAATGGTTAAGATACTTATCAAAATAAGTAATACCCAGTATTGTCTATTCATATAAAAGAATTGAAATTCTAAAGTTTGATTTTCCGCAGTTGGCAAATTAGAAAAAAAATACCCGCTTTAAATAAATAAAGCGGGTATTAATAAAATATTGGGATTGTAACGTAATCTCTTACATCATTCCTGGCATTCCGCCACTCATTCCACCTGGCATTCCACCACCGGAGTTATCTTCTTTAATGTCGATTAGAGCACATTCTGTAGTTAAGATCATTCCAGCAACAGAAGCAGCATTTTCTAACGCGATTCGTGTTACTTTCTTAGGATCTATAATACCAGCTTTCATCATATCTACGTAAGTATCAGTTTTAGCATCATAACCAAAGTTATTTTTACCTTCAGATACTTTGTTGATCACAACAGAACCTTCACCACCAGCATTCTCTACGATGGTTCTAAGAGGTGATTCTACCGCTCGTCTTATAATCTGAATTCCTGTAAGCTCATCTGCATTCTCTGCTTTAATGCTATCTAAAGCAATTTTAGCTCTTACAAATGCAACACCACCTCCAGCTACAATTCCTTCTTCTATAGCAGCACGAGTTGCGTTTAAGGCATCATCTACTCTGTCTTTCTTCTCTTTCATTTCAACTTCTGAAGCAGCACCTACGTAAAGTACGGCTACACCACCAGAAAGTTTAGCTAAACGTTCTTGAAGTTTTTCTTTGTCGTAATCTGAAGTAGTAGACTCAATTTGAGATTTGATCTGTCCAACACGTTCTTTGATCATAGCGTTGTCTCCAGCACCATTTACAATTGTAGTGTTATCTTTATCTATAGCTACTTTTTCTGCAGTACCTAACATATCGATAGTTGCGTTTTCTAAAGAGAATCCTCTTTCTTCAGAAATTACAGTACCACCAGTTAAGATTGCGATGTCTTCTAACATTGCTTTTCTTCTGTCTCCAAAACCTGGAGCTTTAACAGCTGCAATTTTTAAAGAACCTCTTAATTTGTTTACTACCAATGTAGCTAATGCTTCACCATCAACATCTTCAGCAATAATCAATAATGGTTTTCCAGATTGAGCAACTGGCTCTAATACAGGAAGAAGATCTTTCATAGAAGATATTTTCTTATCATATAATAAGATATATGGATCTTCAAGATCTGAAGTCATTTTCTCGCTGTTGGTAACAAAATATGGAGAAAGGTAACCACGGTCAAATTGCATTCCTTCCACAACATCTACATGAGTTTCAGTACCTTTTGCTTCTTCAACAGTAATAACTCCATCTTTTCCAACTTTTTGGAAAGCCTGTGCAATTAATTCCCCAATATGGTCATCGTTATTTGCAGAGATAGATGCTACTTGTTTTATTTTTTCTGAAGAGTTTCCTACTTCTTGAGTTTGCTGTGCAAGATTTTCTGTGATAGCTAATACCGCTTTATCGATACCTCTTTTCAAATCCATTGGATTTGCACCTGCAGCAACATTCTTCAATCCTTCTTTTACGATTGCTTGCGCCAAAACGGTAGCAGTAGTTGTACCATCACCGGCAAGATCGTTGGTTTTAGAAGCAACCTCTTTTACCATTTGAGCACCCATGTTTTCTAAAGGGTCTTCAAGCTCAATTTCTTTTGCTACACTAACACCATCTTTAGTTACTGTTGGTGCTCCAAAAGATTTACTAATAATTACGTTTCTACCTTTTGGTCCTAATGTTACTTTTACTGCGTCTGCTAATGCATCTACACCACGCTTAATCCCGTCACGGGCAGCTAGGTTAAATTTAATGTCTTTTGCCATTTTCAATAATTTTTTATTCTCCTGCTAAGCAGGAAGCAATTAGTTAATTGTAATATTTTTTGAATTCATTTCAGAATGAACTCTAAGAGAGTCCAATGAAATATTTGTGAGGTTTACACAATTGCAAGAATATCTTCTTCGCGCATGATTAGATAATCTTTACCTTCCAGTTTTAACTCGGTTCCTGCATATTTACCGTAAAGTACTTCATCTCCTACTTTTACAGTCATTTCATGCTTTTTGGATCCTTTTCCAACTGCTACCACTTTCCCTTTTTGAGGTTTTTCTTTAGCGGTTTCCGGAATATAAATTCCTGAAGCAGTTTTAGTCTCAGCCGCAGCAGGCTCAATAAGAACTCTGTCTGAAAGAGGTTTAATGTTTAATGCCATGTGTAATGTATTTTTAGTTAATTAATTTTTATTTCGTGTAACTATAATTGACTAAAATTATGCCACTACTACAATACTGACATTTTCAAACAAAAAATGCCAGCTTGTCATAAGCTGGCATTTCTGTATATGTAAAGTAAATTATACTAGTTGTCTTGAGACTCTGTTTCTTGTTGAACAGGAGTAGCAGCAGGAGCGGTTTGATTTGTTGCAGGAACTGTAGTTTCTAAAGGAGTATCACCATCAATTATTCTAGATTCTCCACCAATACCACCATCTAAAATTGTTACATTAGATAATAAGATAAGAACCAATAATAATGTAGCTAGCGTCCATGTACTTTTATCTAAAAAATCGGTAGTTTTCTTAACTCCACCCATTTGTTGACCTCCGCCACCTCCAAAAGAAGATGATAGTCCTCCACCTTTAGGATTTTGAACCATGATTACTACTACTAGTAAAAATGCTACAATAATTATCAATGCTAAAAAAATAGTGAATGTACTCATCCTTGTCCTGTATTATTTTCTTGTAATTTCTTAATTGCCCGAATTTGGTCTGCAAAGAAACCACTTTTTTCGGGATTTTTCAAAATTAAAATTTTATATGCCTGAATGGCCTTTTTATAATTTTTTTGTTCTAAATAAACTCTCGCTAAAGTCTCTGTCATCAAGGCTTCCGGGGGTACAGTGCGATCTAGTGCAACATTGCTGGAATTTGATGCTTTACTTGGTTTTATCTTCGGACTTTTTGCAATAAAATCATCAATAAGCTCGAATTTACGATCTCTGCTTTTAACATTTTCTTCTGATTCTCTTTCAATTGGTTTTGCGGTAGTTAGACGCAGCCATTCTGAAAAAGAATGCGCTTCAGAATTCTCAAAATTTAATGGTGTTCCAAGCTCAGCAGGGGCTTCAACTTCAAGAGTTTCCTCATTAACCTCTTCTACTTCTTGAGATTTTGACGCTCTTTCAAAAAGATATGGATCCATTACTTTATCAGACTCATCTTTTTTCATTTTGATGGCCTCATCTATGGCAATACTCTTATTTCCAAAAACTTCTTGTGGTTCAAATACGGTAATATTATTTAAGAAATCTTCTTGTTTCTTGATCTGCAGTGCAATTCTGTCTTGATTAAAATTTTTAGAAGTAATAAAATCAAAAAGCACGCTTCTGTCTACAGTGTAGGCTGCAGTCCTTTTTAAATTCGAATTATATGCAACACTTTCCTTGGTGTATAAACCTTTTAGATGAATTGCACGCGCTGCCTGAAAAAATGGATATTTTTTCAGTACAGTTTCCAATTCCGCAGTTTTCTCAGATGTTACTGAAGCCGAATTTTCTAGTAAATATGCAAGTTCTTGTGGGTTCATTACCAATTTGTTAATGAAGCATTGAAAATATCTTGAGTAATTCTTGTAAAGATCTCACTTAAAGCGGTTTCTAAAACTGCTCCTTGTAATTGCGCGTTTGCAGGATAGTCATAATAGAATGAAAATCTTCTTTCAAAATCTTTCTCAGGATCTATAGTATTAAAATATCGAACATTCACAGAAATTGTTAACCTGTTCTGTGCAGCCGTATTTTGAGCTGTAGCAGACATGGGTGCAATATAATAATCTGTAATTTCTCCTTCGTACACCAGATCTCCTCCAGAATTGGTAAGGCTCAAATTAGTCTGATTTTGAATAAGATCTTGTAATTCCAACGTGAAAGTCCTATCGATTCCCGGTTCTACTAAATCTGCAGCATTTTGAAAATAATTTACCTGAAATGTAGAAGCTCCACCCGTATCTGCTCCGGTAAAGGAATAAACTCCGCAAGACTGAAAACTGATCAGAAAAATTATAGATAAAATTAAAATACTTATTCTCTTCATGGAAGCTAAAATTAGGTCTATAAATTTAAATTAAAGATCGTATTGTTTGATCTTTCTGTACAACGTACGCTCACTTATTCCTAATTCTTCTGCCGCATTTTTACGTTTCCCGTTATGGCGCTCCAAAGATTTTTTAATAAGTTCTAATTCTTTGTCTTGTAAAGAAAGCGTTTCTTCTTCTTCAATTTCTTCAGCAAAGTAATATTTATCTTCCCGCTCTCTTTCTCTCTCACGTTCTCTGGCTTGATGATCTTCTAGTTGAAGCACTTCCATTTTTTCTTCACTAATATCTTCGGTCTCTTCTTTATCATCCTCTTCTCCGTAGATCTTTTCAATAAGTCCTTCATGCTCTTCCTGAACTTTTTGATAGTTCCCGCTTTCCATCAATTTCAAGGTTAGCTTTTTAAGATCGTTAAGGTCGCCTTTCATATCAAAAAGCACTTTATATAAGATCTCTCTTTCATTGCTGAAATCGGTATCGCTCTTTTTGTCTGAAATCACTGCCGGGAGATTGCTTCCAATATCAGGAAGATACCCTTTAAGTTTTACACCGTTTATACTTCTTTCCTGTTCTAAGACTGAAATTTGTTCAGCTATATTTCTTAACTGACGGATATTTCCACCCCACTGATATTTCAATAAAAGTTCTACGGCATCATCTTCCAATCTAATGGTAGGCATTTTATATTTCAACGCGAAATCTGCAGCAAATTTCCTGAATAATAAGTGAATGTCTTCTTTTCTATCTCTAAGTGGTGGTAAGTTGATCTCTACCGTACTTAATCTATAATAAAGGTCTTCTCTAAATTGATTTTTTTTGATCGCTTCAAACATGTTGATGTTTGTTGCCGCTACAATTCTAACATTCGTTTTTTGAACCTTAGAAGAACCAACTTTCATGAATTCTCCATTTTCCAAAACCCTTAATAATCTTACTTGAGTAGTAAGAGGAAGTTCTCCAACTTCATCTAGAAAAATTGTTCCTCCATCGGCTACTTCAAAATAACCGTTTCTGGTTTGATTGGCACCCGTAAAAGATCCTTTTTCATGGCCAAATAATTCACTGTCTATGGTTCCTTCCGGAATTGCCCCACAGTTTACAGCAATATATTTTCCATGTTTTCTATGAGATAAAGAGTGAATAATCTTTGGGATGCTCTCTTTTCCAACCCCACTTTCTCCCGTAACCAATACAGAAATATCTGTAGGAGCTACCTGAATTGCTTTTTCTACTGCGCGATTTAATTTGGGATCGTTCCCAATAATTTCAAATCTTTGTTTTGTTGCCTGAACTGATTCCATATACAGAACTAAAAATCATTTCGTCTAATTTCAACTTCTTGAAAAATGAATAAGAGGTTTTTGTAGGGAAATGAAGATTAAAAGTTATTAATTATTTTCACTGTAACCCACGGCTTCTCCTTTTAAGGTAGCACTGGTACAATCGTTTATTTTTACGTTTACTAAATCGCCAATTTTGTAATCTTCCTTAGGAAAAACTGCAACAGTATTTTGTGGAGTTCTTCCGCTCCATTCTTTATCAGATTTTTTAGATTCTCTTTCTATAAGTACTTCTAAAGTTTTTCCAATAAGTTCTTGAGTTCTTATTAAACCATGCTTGCGTTGTAAAGCTACTATCTCTGCAAGTCTTCTTTTTTTGGTTTCTTCTGGCACATCATCTTCATACTTTTTATCAGCCAATGTTCCCGGACGAGTAGAGTAGGCATACATATAACCAAAATGATATTTTACATGCTCCATAAGAGACAGCGTATCTTGATGATCTTCTTCTGTTTCGCCACAAAATCCTGCAATCATATCTTGAGAAAAACTACAATCAGGAATTATTTGTTTGATGTTATCTATCAATTCAAAATATTCTTCGCGGGTATGCAATCTGTTCATTCTTTTTAATACTCGATCACTTCCGCTTTGTACCGGTAAATGAATATAGTTACAAATATTGCTATGAGCAGCTACAACACGAATAACATCCAACGTCATATCCTGCGGATTTGAAGTAGAGAATCTAACTCTCATTTTTGGCTGCGCTTCAGCAACCATTTTTAAAAGATTTGCAAAACCGGTAGCAGTGGCTTTTTGAATTTCAGAAGCATCTTTAAAATCTTTCTTAAGTCCGCCACCATACCATAAATAACTGTCTACATTTTGTCCTAAAAGGGTGATTTCTCTAAAACCTTTTTTAGCAAGATCATTTACTTCTTCTACAATACTCTGCGGATCTCTACTGCGTTCTCTTCCTCTTGTAAAAGGAACCACGCAAAAAGTACACATATTATCGCAACCTCTGGTAATAGAAACATATGCGGAAACACCGTTACTTTGTAATCTTACCGGAGATATGTCTCCATAAGTTTCTTCTTTAGATAGAATAACATTTACAGCATTTCTTCCTTCTTCAACTTCACTTATCAAATTAGGAAGATCTTTATAGGCATCTGGGCCTACAACTAGATCTACAATTTTTTCTTCTTCTAAGAATTTACTTTTTAATCGCTCGGCCATACAACCAAGAACCCCAACCTTCATTTTAGGGTTAATCCTTTTTACCGCGTTATATTTTTCAAGGCGTTTTCTTACCGTTTGTTCTGCTTTATCTCTAATAGAGCATGTATTTACCAAAACTAGGTCTGCGTCTTCTAAATTTTGAGTGGTATTGAATCCTTCTTTTTGAAGAATGGAAGCAACAATCTCACTATCGCTAAAATTCATGGCGCAGCCATAGCTCTCTATGAATAGTTTGCGTTTGTTTTCGGCTTTTGGTTCCAAAACAAGAGCATTCCCTTGTGATTTTTCATCTATTATCTTCTCCATATTTCCAGCTGTACCTTAAAGTAGTTTGGCTGGCAAAGATAGCTTTTAGTTGAGATGTGACAAAGTGACAGCCTAAAAAATTCTCATCAATATTATAGGTAAGATTGCGGAAATTTGCTTAATTACTTAGCATATTTAAAATTTGCCCTACTTTTGCAACTAGAAAAAATAGATTTATGGCAAAGAATTTAGTGATTGTAGAGTCTCCAGCCAAGGCAAAAACCATCGAAAAGTTTTTGGGGAAAGATTATACGGTAGCGTCCAGTTTTGGGCATATTGCAGATCTTCCAACCAAAGAATTAGGGGTTGATACCGAGGGAAATTTTACACCTAAATATATAGTATCGAAAGATAAAAAGGATGTAGTTAGTAAGTTGAAGAAGTTAGCCAAAAACGCAGAAATGGTTTGGTTAGCGAGTGATGAAGACCGAGAGGGAGAGGCAATTGCTTGGCACTTGGCAGAAGAATTACATTTAGATAAAGACAAGACAAAACGTATCGTTTTTCATGAGATCACAAAAACAGCGATCTTAAAAGCAATAGAGAATCCAAGAAGTATAGATTACAATCTTGTAAATGCACAGCAGGCAAGACGTGTGTTAGATAGACTTGTAGGTTACGAGCTTTCTCCGGTTTTATGGAGAAAAGTTAAAGGAGGTCTTTCTGCGGGTAGAGTGCAGTCTGTGTCTGTTAGGTTAATTGTAGAGAGAGAACGTGAAATCCAGGATTTTAAAGCTGAAGCGTCTTACAGAATAGATGCAGAGTTTACTAATGAAGCTGGTAAGACTTTTAAAGCGAAGTTGCCTAAGAATTTCGACACTAAAGAAGAGGCAGAAAAGTTTTTAAAGGAGAATATTGGAGCAAAATTTAAAGTTGCAGACCTTTCAACTAAACCTGCTAAAAAATCTCCAGCTCCACCTTTTACAACTTCAACTTTACAACAAGAAGCAGCTAGAAAGTTATATTTTTCAGTAAGTAAGACCATGACTATGGCTCAGCGTTTATATGAGGCAGGGCATATTACTTATATGAGAACAGATAGTGTGAATTTATCTGACGATGCTAGAAAAGGTGCTAAAAAAGAGATTTCAAAAGCTTACGGAGATAAATATTCTAAGTCTAGACAATTTAAAGGAAAGACTAAAGGGGCTCAAGAAGCTCACGAAGCTATTAGACCAACTCACTTTGAAAATCATACCGTAAATGCAGATCGTGATGAGCAACGCTTATATGATTTGATATGGAAAAGAGCCATTTCTTCTCAGATGAGTGATGCAGAATTGGAACGCACCAATGTTAAGATTGAAGCCGATAAACATGATAAAACCTTTACGGCAAATGGAGAGGTTTTAATATTTGATGGATTCTTAAAAGTATATCTTGAGGGAAGTGATGATGAAGATGAAGAGCAAGAGGGAATGTTGCCTGCGTTAAAGGTTAATGAGCCTTTAGACAATGAATATATAACTGCAACCGAAAGATTTACAAGACCGCCTTATAGATATACCGAGGCTTCTTTGGTAAAGAAATTGGAAGAATTAGGTATTGGTAGACCTTCTACTTATGCGCCGACAATTTCTACCATTCAGAATAGAAATTATATAGAAAAAGGTTCGGTTGACGGGTTGGAGCGTAATTATGCACAACTGGTTTTAAAGAATGATAAATTTTCAGAAAAAGCACTTTCAGAAACAGTTGGAAGTGATAAAGGGAAATTGGTTCCTACTGCCGTAGGTCAGGTTGTAAATGACTTTTTGGTGATGCATTTTGCCAATATTTTAGATTACAACTTTACCGCCAAAGTGGAGCAAAGCTTTGATGATATTGCTGAAGGGAACGAGGAATGGACTAAAATGATGAAAGATTTTTATTCAGATTTTCATCCACAAGTTCTTGATGTAGCAAAAAATGCTGATAGAGAAGTAGGAGAGCGAATTTTAGGAGAAGATCCTGAAACCGGAAAACCTGTAAGTGTAAGATTAGGGAAATTTGGGCCAATGGTTCAAATTGGATCTGTAGAAGATGAGGAAAAACCTCGTTTCGCAGGTCTTAGCCCAGATCAAACGTTAGATTCTATTACCTATGAAGAAGCGATGGACCTTTTTCAGCTTCCTAAAGAAATAGGTGAGTGGGAAGGAGAAAAAGTGGAGGTTAATAATGGTCGTTTTGGGCCTTATGTTCGATACGGTAAAAAATATGTTTCCTTAGAAAAAGGAGAAGATCCATTAAGCGTAGATTTTGATCGAGCTTTGCAGTTAATTGAAGAAAAGGAAAAAGCAGATGCCCCAATTTATCATTATCAGGATTTACCTGTTCAAAAGGGAGTAGGAAGATTTGGTCCTTATTTGAAATGGAATAGCATGTTCATTAACGTGAACAAAAAATACGATTTTGATAACCTTACCGATGGAGATATTGAAGAACTTATAGAAGATAAGATCAGAAAAGAAAAGGAAAAGGTTCTTCATAACTGGGAAGACGAAGGAATTAGAGTTGAGAAAGCTCGATGGGGAAGATCTAATATTATTAAGGGTAAGACTAAAATAGAATTACCTAAAACTGTAGATGCAACCAAGTTGACTTTGGATGAGGTGAAAGATATTTTAGAGAAAAAATCTAAAAAGAAGCCTGCGAAGAAAAAAGCAGCTCCTAAGAAAACAGCAACAGCTAAGAAAAAGACCCCTAAAAAGAAATAATTGATGGATTTTGAATTTTTAAGTCCTGTTGACGATTCTGTTATTGAGGAAATTTCAACTTTCAATGCGCATACTTTAAAAGATTCTGTGAAGATCTATACTCAAGGAAAAGGCTTGCCAGATCTTGAGGGAGTAAATGTTGCTATTGTTGGGGTAAGAGAAAATAGACTTGCAGAAAATCATGAAGATGAATTTCTAAATTTTAATAAATTAAGAACCTCTTTCTACGGACTTTATCCTGGAAACTGGCACCTTAATATTGTTGATCTTGGAGATATTGAAAAAGGCGAATCTGTAGAAGATACTTATTTTGCTTTACAAACTTTGGTATTGGAACTCCTTAAAAAGAATATCATTCCACTAATTTTAGGTGGAAGTCAGGATTTGATCTATGCTCAATATAGAGCATATGATAAATTTGAACAAATGGTGAATCTCGTCAATATAGATAGTAGATTTGATCTTGGAGATGCAGACAATCCTATTAGCAACAAATCTTACATTGGTAAAATTGTAGTTAATAAACCTTATAATTTATTTAATTATTCCAATGTTGGATATCAGACTTATTTCAATTCTCAAGATGAGATTGAATTGATGGAAAGATTGTTTTTTGACGCTTATAGGTTGGGAGAAGTTTCTAATAATATTAAGGTTATAGAGCCTGTTATGCGTGATGCCAATATTGTTGGGCTAGATCTTGGAGCTATAAATGCAGCAGCTATTGGAGGTTCTTTTAAATCTCCAAACGGTTTTGATGGAAAGGAGATTTGTGCGCTAGCTCGTTATGCTGGAATAAGCGATAAAGTTTCTTCTATGGGGGTGTATGAATATCATTCTGGGTATCCTGAAGCCGGGAATATGCTTTTTGCTCAGATATTATGGTATTTTATTGAAGGAGTGAATTATAGAAGCGATGAAAATACTAAAGCTGCCAAGAAAGATTTTATTAAATATCAGGTTCCGATTGAAGATGAAACTTTAGTGTTTTTTAAAAGCCCTATTAGTGGGAGATGGTGGATAGAAATTCCATTTGTTTCAAATTCTAATACTAAATTAAAAAGGCATACGTTATTACCTTGCAGTCAAGAAGATTATTTAGAGGCTTGCAATCAGGTAATTCCTGAACGTTGGTATAAAACAAAACGAAAAAACGAAATTTAAATTATATTACAGGCGCAAGCTTGATTTCAGCTATTTTTATAAAAACTATTGTTTTTTATAAATTATTTAGATAGGTTTACCGCTTAAATCAATTGTGTCATAACCCCGAGAGAATTATGAAGAAATTTATTTCGCTTGTTGCTGTTCTTGCAATACTTTCTAGCTGTAGCAGCGGTGATAGAGGCGAACTTGTAGGAGCGAAAGGAAAAAAATGGAATCCGGAGAAACCCTTTGGGATGACATTAATACCTGGAGGAGCTTTCATTATGGGTAAATCTGATGATGATTTAGCCGATATGAAGAATGCACCTACTAAAACGGTTACTGTTAGAACCTTCTACATGGACGAGACAGAAATCACCAATTCAGAATATCGCCAATTTACAGATTGGGTAAAAGATTCAATCGTTCGAATGAGATTAGCAATAGAAGCAGATCTTGAAGGAGCTACACCTGGTGATGATGGAATTGGAGAATATGCATTTATAGATGCAGATCCGGAGAATATGTCTGTTTATGAGAAATATATGTATGATAATTATACTTCATTCTCCGAAGATTATGAGGGTAGAAAATTAAATCATGATATAGATGTAATTTGGGATACTCAAGAATATCCAGACGAAGCATATGCAAGAGTTATGGACTCAATGTATATTCCTTTGGAAGAATCTTATAATGGCCAACGTACTATTGATGTTCAAAAATTGAAATTCAAATACAGATGGATGGATATTCAAAAAGCTGCTCGAGCAAAAACTCAAAAAAGAAGTGATTTTATCGTAACAGAAGAAGTTAAGGTGTATCCTGATACAGCTGTTTGGATTAAAGATTTCAACTATTCGTATAATGAGCCTATGCATAATGACTATTTCTGGCATACCGCGTTTGATGACTATCCGGTTGTAGGAGTTACTTGGAAACAAGCGAAGGCTTTTACGCAATGGAGAACTTTAAATAAGAATGCATACCGAAGAGAAAAAGGAGATCAAGACGTTCCATCATTTAGATTGCCAACAGAGGCCGAATGGGAATATGCAGCTAGAGGCGGCTTGCAATCTGCAACATACCCATGGGGAGGACCTTATGCTAAAAATGACAGGGGTTGTTTCATGGCAAACTTTAAGCCATTACGTGGAGATTACGCGGCAGATCAAGCTCTATATACGGTAGAAGCTAAGTCTTACGAGCCAAACGATTACAACTTATACAATATGGCTGGAAACGTAGCAGAGTGGGTAAACTCTTCTTACGATCCTGCAGCTTATGAATATATGTCTTCTATGAACCCTACTGTTAATAATGATAACGACCCTAGAAAAGTAGTTCGTGGAGGTTCTTGGAAAGATGTTGCTTATTTTCTACAAGTAAGCACCAGAGATTATGAATACGCAGATACTGCAAGAAGCTATATTGGTTTTAGAACAGTACAAGATTATCTAGGAACAGATGTTACCTTAAATCAACCACCTAAATAAGAACCCTCTTTACATAACCTATTTAAACTAACAAATCAAGAAACTAACTTATTGAATTATGGCACAATCAAAAAATAAAGCGAAAATAATGAACATGGTGTATGGTTTAGGAGCCGCGGTAGTAATTGTCGGGGCGCTATTCAAAATTATGCACTGGCCTTTTGGTAATGAAATGTTGATTGTTGGATTAATTACAGAAGCATTGGTATTCGTAGTTTCAGCTTTTGAACCGGTAGATGATGATTTAGATTGGTCTTTAGTATACCCGGAATTAGCAGGTGCACCTGCCTCTGCAAGAGAAAGAGCTTTAGTGGAAGAGAATACAGAAACTGAGGCATCTCTATCTAAGAAATTAGACGATATGTTAAGAGAAGCTAAGATCGATGCTAACCTAATGGAAAGCCTTGGAACTAGCATTCGTAATTTTGAAGGAGCTGCAAAAGGAATTGCACCTACCGTAGATGCAATGGCATCTCAGAGAAAATATAGCGAAGAGTTAACATTAGCTGCGGCACAAATGGAAACTTTAAATAATTTATATAAAGTTCAAGTAGAAAGCTCTGCAAGACAAGCTGAAATTAATGATGAAGTAGCAGAAAATGCTGGTAAATTAAACCAACAAATGGGTAATCTAGCTAATAATCTTTCTTCATTAAACGGTGTTTATGGTGGTATGCTTACTGCTATGAATGGAAGACAATAATTAATTAGTTGTGAAGACGATTAAAAATATTAATAAGAAACTAAACTAATTATACATGGCGTCTGGAAAACAAACACCAAGACAGAAAATGATTAACCTAATGTATTTGGTTTTCATTGCAATGCTGGCTTTAAATATGTCCAAAGAAGTACTTACGGCTTTTGGATTAATGAACGAAAAATTAACTGAATCTAATGCTACTACTTCGCAACGTAATAATGCGTTTATGGCTAGTTTAGATGAAAAAGTAGGTGAACAACCTGCTAAATATGCACCTTTAAAAGCAAAAGCTGAAAAGATAGATCAGCTTTCTGAAAGCTTTAATGGGTATATAGAGAATATCAAATCTGAACTTCTTGCAGATGTTGAAGACAAGCAGGAATATGAAGAAATGGACAAGTCTAACGAATTAGATGAGATGTTCTTCCAAAGCGGTAGAATTAGTCCAAAAGGTCAGGAATTTTTAGACCAAGTTAAGGCGTATCGTAATGGAGTTGTAAATGTTATTGGAGATGAGCAAGGATTCGAAAGAATTAAAGCTAACATTCAAGATAAATTTGCTACAGAAGATCAAAAAGTTGATGGAGCTAAAATAGAGTGGTTAAAGTATAACTATGAAGGATTTCCTTTAGTTGCTTCTGTCACTAAATTAACTCAAATTCAAGCAGATATAAAAACTACTGAAAGTGAAGTTCTTTCAGCTATGTTATCTGGGCAATTAACTAGTGAAGTTTCCTTAACAAATTATGAAGCTATTGTAGTTCCTGAAAAAACTGCTTTCTTTTCTGGAGAAAGCTTCAAAGGGAAAGTTGTTCTAGGTCGTGTAGATAAAACTTTAAAATTTGACAATGTAGTTGTTAATGGAAATAAAGTAAGCAGCAACGAAGCTGGACAAGTTGTTCTTAATTTTCCTGCAGGAAATGTTGGAGAACAGCAAATCAATGGGGAGATCCAATTTAAAGAAGGAGATTCTGTTGTAAAAATTCCAATTAAAAGTTCTTATGCTGTAATACCAAAACCTAATTCTGCCGTTATATCTGCAGATAAAATGAATGTTGTGTATCGTGGGGTTCAAAACCCGATGACTATCTCTATTCCTGGTGTAGGAAGTGTAAATGCTAACGCTCCAGGTTTAAGACCTGCTGGAGGTGCTGGAAAATATGTTATAGATGTAACTACTCTTCAAGCACGTGAAGTAACAATTAACGTAAGTGGAAAATTACCTGGAGGTGAATCTGTTTCAGACAGCAAAGCTTTCAGAATTAAAGATATTCCAAGACCAGTTGGTACAATTCGTGGAGAAGATGGTTCTGTGAAAATGCAAAGAAACAGTTTAGAAGTTTCTACTGTAGGAGCTTTATTGCCAGATTTCGATTTTGATCTTGCATTGCGTGTAACCGGATTTAGTTTTAAAGTATCTGGTCAGCCAACTATTCAGGTTAGAGGAAGTTCTCTAGATGCTTCTGCTAAAGCAGCTTTAAGAAGAGCAGGTAGAGGAGAAACAGTGCAAATATTTGACATAGACGCACAATTAGCTACAAATTCAGGATATAAGCTTAAAAAAGTATCTCCAGTGTTTGTAGAGTTAACAAATTAATAAAAACAATACCATGAAGTGGAATCAATTTTTGCTAGGCACAATTGGACTATTACTTTCTGCATCATCTTTTGGGCAATCAAATCTTTTGAATGCCAATTCTCCAGATGAAATAGGGAAATTATCTGAGGCCGAGCTTAAAGTAGCGAAGGAGAATAAACCGTTAGAATATGGTTACGTTGATGATCGAGATGTACTATGGTCTAAGAATGTATGGGAAATAATAGATCTTGATGAAAGAGTGAACTTTCCTTTATATTATCCAATAGATACTAATAACATTGGTGGAAATAGAAGATCACTTTATGATGTTTTAATGAATGGTATTAAAGCTGGAAAGATCAAGAACATATACGCAGATTCATATTTTAATGAAAAACGTACGCTTAATGATATTAGTGCAGCTATTTCTAAAGTAGATACTACAGATCTAGGAATAGAACAGTACAATGCCGGTGAGCAAATTGATCAGCAATTTATTGACAGAAGAGATATTACTTCTGCAGACATCGCAGAATATCATGTTCGTGGAATGTGGTATTTTGACAAACGTCAGGCAGAATTAAAATATAGAATCTTAGGAATTGCTCCTGTGGCTCCAGATGTTAATTTTATTGATGATGAAGAGCCTGATCTTGTTGAGTTATTCTGGGTTTGGTTTCCAGATGCTAGAGAGTTGTTGTTTGAGAACGATGCCTTTAATGGTAGCAACACAGCCTCTGCCATTACTTTCGATCATTTATTGAATGCAAGAAGATTTAGTGGTATTATTTACAAAGAAGATAATGTTCAAGGAGATAGAACGGTAGATGATTATATTACAGATAATGCATTTATGCAGTTACTCGAGTCTCAACGTATAGAAGAACAAATTCGAAATTTTGAACAAGATATGTGGAACTATTAAAAATAGTTTTCATATTTAATATAATAAACGCCTCGAATTATCGGGGCGTTTTTTAATTTTATACCATGATAGATTATATAATAGTTGGAGCCGGTTTAAGTGGAATTGCAGTAGCACAAGAATTACTAAAGGCAGGTAAGAAGATCAAAGTTTATGAAAATCATTCTCAGGCTTCTTCTACTGTTGCGGGTGGGATTTATAATCCTGTAATCTTAAAAAGATTTACCCTTGCTTGGAATGCAGATAAGCAATTGGAAATTGCAATACCCTTTTATAAAGAGCTAGAAGAAAAGTTGAATATATCTTTAGTAGCAGAAATGCCAATCTATAGAAGATTCAATTCTATAGAAGAACAGAACAATTGGTTTGAAGCTGCAGATAAACCTTCAATTTCTAAGTTTTTAGATCCAAAATTAGTTCCATCAATAAATCCCTGTATCCCTTCAGATCATTCTTTTGGGAAGGTAAATCATACCGGAATTATTAATACTGAATTGTTATTAACTTATTTCAGACATTATCTGCAAACCTTTGGTGCATTAGAGGCTGAAGAGTTTCAACATGATATTTTGCACTTAAGAGAAGATGGATGTGAGTATAAAGGAGTTCATGCTAAAGCTGTGATCTTCTGTGAAGGATATGGAATGAAGGGCAATCCATATTTCAATTGTTTACCGCTACATGGAAATAAAGGGGAGTACATCATTATAAAAGCTGAAGATCTTAAGTTGGAAGTTGCCGTAAAATCTTCTGTTTTTATACTTCCGTTAGGAAATGATCATTATAAAGTTGGTGCTACTTACGATAATAAAGATACTTCCCCGCAACCCACCGACTCTTCGAAAGAATATCTTTTAAAGAAACTCGAGGCGTTTTTAAAATGCGATTTTAAAGTAGTAAATCAAGTTGCTGGTATAAGACCTGCCACTCCAGATAGAAAACCTCTGGTAGGTAAGCACCCGGAATATTCAAATATATATTGCTGTAACGGCTTTGGAAGTAGAGGTGTCTTAATTGCACCTACCATTGCAAAACAATTGGTGGGTAACTTAATTAATGACGAGTCCATTCCGGAAGAGATCAATATTAGCAGATATCACTCTTTTTTTCCTTCACTTTCATCATAACTCAAAAAGAAGTTAATCCAGATATTTCTGGATAACCTTGTTATTATAGGCATAAAAACAACTAGCGTTATAATGATAGATAAGAATGTTGCCATAAGTCCGCCCCCAAAGAAGAGGTAAACTATAACAAATGCAGCCACAGAGAATGCAACTCCTAGCCCGTAGCTAACATACATTGCTCCGAAGAAAAAAGAGGGTTCCATCTTATATTTGGTATGACAGTGCGAACACCGTTCATGCATATCAAAAAGATGGTTGAGTTTGTAAGGATTTGGCTCTTTATACATACTTTCTTTTTGACAAACAGGACAAGTTCCTGTAAGAATACTATATAACTTGGTGCCTTGTAAGAATTTCATTTCCATTTTTTTAGCAATGTAAAAATAGGCATCTTTGCAAAAATATTAGAAGAATAAGATGCTTAACATTCATAATTTATCGATATCATTTGGCGGGGAGTACTTGTTTGATGAAATTACTTTCAGGTTAGGGGCGGGAGACCGCGTTGGGCTTATAGGTAAGAACGGAGCCGGAAAATCGACGATGCTCAAAATTTTATCTGGAGATCAGGAACCGGACACCGGCCAGATTGCCAAAGACAAGGAGCTTAAAATTGGATTTTTAAAGCAAGATATAGATTTTGTTCAAGGTAGAACCGTTATTGAAGAGGCTCAACAAGCTTTTGTAGAGATCAAGGCTATAGAAAAAAAGATTGATTATCTAAACGATCAGTTAGCAATCAGAACAGATTATGAAAGCGATCATTATATGGATCTAATTCATGACTTAACTGAACTTACTCATCAATACGAGATAATTGGAGGTTATAACTACCAAGGTGAGACAGAAAAAGTTTTAATGGGTCTTGGTTTTGAACGAGAAAAATTTGACAAACTTACCGATACTTTTTCTGGAGGTTGGAGAATGCGTATCGAGTTGGCTAAACTATTGCTTCAGAGCAATGACATCTTGTTACTCGATGAGCCAACCAACCACTTAGATATTGAATCTATTATTTGGTTGGAATCATTTCTAAATGGATATCCAGGTTGTGTGATCATAGTTTCGCATGATAAGATGTTTTTAGATAATGTTACCAATAGAACTATCGAGATCTCTTTAGGAAAGATCTATGATTATAAAAAGCCATATTCTGAATATCTGGTTTTAAGACAAGAATTAAGAGAGCAACAGTTAGCTTCTCAAAAGAATCAGGCAAAGCAGATCGAACAAACAGAGAAACTTATCGAGAAATTCCGTGCCAAAGCTTCGAAAGCATCCATGGCACAATCTTTAATCAAAAAACTGGATAAGGTTGATAGAATAGAAGTAGATGAAGATGATAATGCAGTTATGAATTTACGTTTTCCGGTGTCTGTACAACCTGGAAAGATAGTAGTTGAAACTGAAGGAATTGGAAAAGCATATGGGAAAGTACAAATTCTAGAAGATATAGATCTGCTAATAGAACGCAGTAGTAAGATTGCTTTTGTTGGACAAAATGGTCAAGGTAAAACTACACTTGCAAAAGTGATAGTTGGAGAAATTGGCCATACCGGGAAGTTAAAGTTAGGTCATAATGTGCAGTTAGGATATTTTGCCCAGAATCAAGCAGATGAATTAGATGGCGAAAAAACCGTTCTTGATACTATGATAGATGCTGCTACAGAATCTACCAGAAGTAAAGTAAGAGATATGCTTGGATCTTTTCTTTTTAGAGGGGATGAAGTAAGCAAGAAAGTAAAAGTGCTTTCTGGAGGAGAAAGAAACAGATTGGCACTTTGTAAATTATTATTGCAGCCATTTAATGTGCTTATCATGGATGAGCCAACCAACCACTTGGATATAAAATCTAAGAACGTTCTTAAGAAAGCTTTAAAAAGCTTTGAGGGGACACTTATTATTGTTTCTCACGATAGAGATTTCTTACAGAATCTTACCAGTACTGTTTATGAATTTAAAAATAAGCAGATCAAAGAATATCTAGGTGATATAGACTTCTACTTAGACCAGAGAAATGTGGAGAATATGCGAGCCATAGAGAAGCGTGATAAGGTGGTAAAGGAAGACAACAAGAATAATGATAGCAAGCAGGCTTATAACGATCAGAAAAAATTTAAATCTCTAAATAATAAATTGAGCAATACGGAAGCTCAAATAGGTAAGTTGGAAAAAGAGTTAAAACAGAAAGATGATGAAATGGCTAAAGACTACGATAAAACTGTAGCGAAGCCACACTTTTTGGAAACTTATCAGAAAAAAAGAAAAGAGTTAGAGAAATTAATGAAGAACTGGGAAGAGCTTCAAAGTGAATTAGAAACGCTATCTTAAGAAAGCTTTAAAATTCTGAGTTCGATATGTACGAACATTTTTTTCAATGTCCTTATTGTTGGGAAGAGATTTCTATGTTATTAGATTCCTCGGTCTCTAGACAAACTTATGTTGAAGATTGTGAAATTTGTTGTAATCCAATTGAAGTTAAAGTTTCATTTATAGAGAATGAATTGTCAGAATTTGAAGTAAATAATCTAGAGCAATAAGTTATTGGTAAGTATTTAACATTTTTAGATCTTATTGCTTTAAAAATGCTATTTTTAAGTTCAATTATAAATAGTAAATATGATATCAACTTTTGAATTTTCAGATTATGTGGTTGGTATTTTAGTGAATTCAGATATTAACGACAAGGTAATGGATGAAATTCATGCGGAGATCTTAAGTAAGCTGGAAGAGAATGAAACTATCAATTTATTCGTAGAAATTGAAAAAGGTCACCATGTTTCGCTTAAAACAATGTTAAAAGATCTTATTTTTAAATTAGATCATGCAAAACAATTTAACAAGATTGCCATGGTTACAGATCTTAATTGGCTCGCTACTGTTATGAGTATGAAAGACTTAATTATGACGGCAGAGGTGAGGTCTTTTGAAACCGAAGAAAGGTTGGAAGCGATGAATTGGATTTCTCAATAATTTTTTAAAAAATTGTTTGGATAAGTAGAAATCCGTTGTATATTTGCAGTCCGATAGCGCAGCAATAACGATGGAAACATTAGCAGCAAAATCGCAAAAATTGACATTTTGAAATAACGATATATCGCGGGATAGAGCAGTAGGTAGCTCGTCGGGCTCATAACCCGAAGGTCACTGGTTCGAGTCCAGTTCCCGCTACTAGGAAAGACAAGGCTTCACAGAAATGTGGAGCCTTTCTTGTTTCTTATGGGTACAACATAGGTACAACATTTCTTCATTTTTAATGTCTTATTAGTTTTGATAGGAAATGCTATCAATTATTCACATCCTCTATTAAACATTCATATTCCCAAAAAAATATGATCTCTATTTCCGAACTGATAGCATCAATTTTGTTTTTAAACGCAGATTTCCTGAATTTTTAAACCATTCTAATTTTAATACTAAAAAAGTATTTGGGTGATTTTCTTGATAAATTACACTATCTGCTCTTTCTTTCTCTTTTACAAAATTTTTTCAAAAACCCCAATAATTCAAATTAATTCATTTGATATCATTCTGTATATTATTAAATAAAATTCATACTCATTTGATATTAAATAACATTATTCTTATTAAAATACAATTTTTATTGAATTATATTCAATTAATTTTTCTTTTCTGTATCTTTAATTGATGTTTTGTCAACACGTTTTTATTTCTTTCTAAAATGTAAATGTGATTTTGGTAAAATCGTTTTAGGTTGACAACATCCCAGAATTAGATGCAAACGGAAAATTCATATATACGGGTGGGAGTCAGTTATTACAAAATAGTTGAAGCACCCACCATTGCCGGACAAGTAAATGAAATACTGGTTTCCTGGAATATTGAAACCATTCGGCAAGACCACGGAAAAACATTTCTGGCTAGTATTCCGAAATTCGATGGCTTTACCTGTATTCCGGATCATCTTAATTTTCAATCCACCTATAACAACTTTTACAACACCTATTCACCGCTAAGCCATCATATACTGGAAGGATCTTATAGTGAATCCTTGAAATTTGTAAAACATATTTTCGGGGAGCACTTTGAATTGGGACTGGATTATCTCCAACTCTTATATACCAAACCCATCCAGATACTTCCCATTCTTTGTCTGGTCTCCCGAGAACGCTCTACTGGAAAAAGCACTTTTCTGAAATGGCTCAAGCAAATTTTTGAAAACAACTTGACGTATCTCACCAATGATAGTTTCAGCAGCCAGTTCAATGCCGATTGGGCGAATAAATTGCTGATCTGTATCGATGAAGTTTTGTTCAACAAAGAAGAACTCACCGAGCGAATCAAGTACTTAAGCACCACTAATTATAATAAGCTCGAGAAAAAGGGTGTAGATAAGCGGGAAGTAGAATTCTTTGGAAAGTTTATCCTTTGCAGTAACAACGAAGAGAACTTTATAAAAATAGATCATCATGAAACCCGGTTCTGGGTATTGAAAGTTCCCTCCGTTAAAAAAGAGCACACCGGTTTCTTGGAAACCTTGGAAAAGGAGATCCCTGCATTTTTGTATTTTCTTCAAAATCGAAAGCTACATAGTCCCCATCAAACTAGGATGTGGTTTACCTCTAAACAAATCGAGACTCCCGCCCTGTTCAAGTTGGTGCAGAATAACCGAAACAGGGTAGAGAAAGAACTGGCAAGCATATTACTGATGGTGATGGAAAATCACGATCTCGAAGAAATCAAGTGTTGTCCCTTGGATGTTTTAAACGCCTTGAGCAAAACAAGATTGAGAATGGATTTAACACAGATCCGGAAAATCCTAAAGAAGGACTGGAAGCTTGAAAGTAGTCCGAACTCGAACCGTTATCAAAAGTTCACCCTTTGGGGAGATGGCAGCACAAATCTTTCCGATGGCAAAGGACGCTATTTCACTATAAATAAAAATTTCCTCTTGGAAAATTTTGAAGATCAAAACTCAGATTAAATTCGAGAAATAAAAAGGAAAATGATGATTTGATGACAAAATGATGACAGGGAAACACTTGATTTTAGAGGGGGTTCGGGGCGCTGTCATCATTTCATCAAAATCAACGCAGTTTTTGGAGTAAACACTTTTAAATTCTTTCTTTTTTTGATGATTTGATGACAGAATACTCTAAGACCAGTGATAGTAAGAGATACGGCTGTCATCAAACTGTCATCAAACTGTCATCAAAAATAAAATGATGTCAAATAATTAAAGAATAAGGAACCTAACAAATAAGCACAAATCCACTCAAAAAAAATGCTACTGAAAGAAAAAATATAAATGATTAAATAAGAAATAATGAAATCAAAAAGAATCACCTGCGAAAGAGCCCGAAATCTTTCCATCGTAAAAACGCTGGCCGGATTTGGGCACTTTCCGAGCAGGACAACGGAGAAAGAAGCCTGGTTTCTGAGTCCCCTTCGGTCAGAAACGCAGGCCTCTTTCAAAGTTTCTTTGCTTTTGAATAAATGGTATGACCATGGAGTAGGAACAGGCGGAAACGGGCTGGATTTGATCGTGGCCTTGAAAAAGTGCTCCGTTAGAGAAGCACTAGAACTTCTAACTAAAGAAAAGGACTTCTTTTTTTTTCAGCAGCCCATTTTAAAAAAGGAAAACACACCAAATATTGAAATAATGGAAACAAAACCCATCCAACATCAGGCATTGATTCAATATTTGAAGGCCAGAATGATTTCAATACGAACAGCGAAACGATACTGCAAAGAAGTGACCTATCGAATTAAAGGAAAATCTTGTTTCTCAATCGGTCTTCAAAATAAAGAATGCGGTTGGGAACTTCGCAATAAATATTTCAAAATCTCCAGTTCCCCAAAGAGTTATACCTATTTAAACAAGCATTCAGAGCTTTTGATAGTTTTAGAAGGGTTGTTTGATTTTTTATCCATGGCTGAGTTATATCCAAATCAATTAAAAAACTCCGATGTGATTGTTTTGAACTCGCTCTCTTTTTTACAAGCAGTTTCAGAATTGTTCGAAAATTATAAGGAAGTTGAATTGTATTTGGATCATGATGAGTCTGGAAGAATGCATTCTGCAGCACTCACTAAGCTATATTCCAATGTGAAAGATAAAAGCGAATGTTTTATCGGTTATAAGGATTTAAATGAGCAACTGATCTCAACTAGAAAAAAAAAGAATTGACTAAGAAAATTCAAAAAAACCGGTGAACGCCCAAAAGGAGAATTTCATTTGGAGAAGCAAAGCAAGATGTGTCATTGTCATGACAATCTTGCTTTGCTCCCGGAGGTTGCAAAGATTTTAAAAGGAAAAATGAAACGGGAATACATCCAGATACGCTGCTCGATCTACGAGAAAAAGCTGCTCAAGAAAAGAGCGACTAGGGCTGGAATTTCCCTTTCTGAATACTTGCGTTCCACGGCTTTCAAAATAAATATGGTGGAGCGGATTACACAGGAGCAATTGGAATGTTACCAAGTACTCATTCAATATAAAAACAACTTCAGTCGAATCAGCAATATGTTTAGAAAGAGCAATCCAAAACTTGCCGAGGAAGTAAAACAATTGGCAGAAGAAATTAGAACACATTTAAAAAATTTCAAGAAATGATCGGCAAAGGACATTCTATAGCAAGAACAGGAGCATCTATCGGGTACGGATGGAACCAAGAAAAGGAAGCTGAAGTAGTACTGAAGGAATATCTAGCTGGGGATACACCAGAAGAGATCACCGAAGAGTTTAAGATCATCCAGTCTCAAAATGAGCGTTGCATCAATAACACCTTGAGTTTTATACTGAGCCCCACCATTGAAGATGGAAAAGACTTAAGCGTAAAAGACTTGGAGGAACTTTCTAAAAGATTTTTAAAGCAGATGAATTTGCAAAACAACCAATCTATTGGATTTGTACATCGCGATAAAGAACATACCCACGTGCATATCTATACCAACCGGATTGGCTTTGATGGAAAGGCGTACAATGACAGCTTTATTGGAAAAAGAAGTCAGCTGGCAGCAGACAATGTAGCAAAAGAACTAGGGCTAACCAGAGTCCGAGAAGTCCAACAAGAAAAACTACAGGAATTAAACGTGCAGCGAATACTCATCAAACAAATCAGCGACAGGGTTCTGGAAACCAGACCAAAGTCAATAGATGAATATATCAGCAAGATGAAGGTAAACCAAGTAAAGGTAATTCCAAGCATCAACAAGTCCAATCAGCTACAAGGCTTTCGGTTTGAATATAAGGGTTTGAATTTGAAGGGAAGCGACGTTCACCGATCTATGACGGGGGGTAAACTCATTGGAGAAATTACTCAAAATTCAGGAATATCAAGAATGAAAGAAGTTCCCAACAGTTTAAAATTAATGGATAAAACAGTTCAAGTCAGCGGTAATATGGCAGCAAGTATTGCCAAAGGCCTAGTGAAACAAGTAATTAAAAGAAGCTTAGATGTGGGAATAGGATTTTAAAGAATTAAAAAGATGAAAAAGCTAGATGAAATTATGGAGCTCATGATAGATGAGATGGCGGATTTTAAAGCTGCTATTTTAGAACTTGACGAGCTTTCAAAACAACTAACCACTCTAAATATTCCCATTAGCACCGAAGCTTTGGAAAAGAACCTGAACATTTTCTTGGAGAAACAAAAGGAAGAAAATTGTATAAAAGATGAAATTCTCAAGGATATAGAAAAGAAACTGAAACACGCATGCATAATTCCGAATTATCTGCTGATTTTGATCGGAGCGCTTGGAATAATGGCATTAAGTCTTTTAGGTTATTTTGGTTACACAGTTCAAAAAGCAGAGAAAGAAAAGTTTGAAATCTATCGTATGGTCATGGAATCGGATAATGAAAGCTATCAAGAATATATTTCGAACAACCCGAAGATTAAAGATGATTATTGCCAATGGTTGGACGATAAAAAATAGGCATTGTCATGACAATTAATCTTGATGCAAATTATCCTAATTTTACAGTAAATGACTTCGAAACTCCAGCAAAATCGTCAATTTTTACTGTACCAGATGCGTCATAAGTAGTTTGCGCCCTATGCTGTTTTTACTTTACGCTTAACTTCCCGTACGCTATAAAAACAGCATAGGATCCGGCGCAGGTTAGTTATGGTAGATTTGGGGGCAATTATATTTATGGTTTTTCTTAAAACCTGTTATAATTTGGATTCACGTTTTTTCTTAAGTAAAAAAAGCGTTTTCTAAAAAGTGTATTATACTGAAATAGGTTGACCATTTTTGATTCGATTTTTGACATTTTAAATGGTCAATAGTTCTAAATTTTGTTTGTTCCTTTTGTAGGAATGATAGTCTACATTTCTATTCAAATGAACAAAGTTTGGGGTTTTCAATTTGAGACTAAAATGTGGTCTTTTGTTGTTGTAAATCTCAACAGCCCTTTTGACCATCTTCTTCGCTAAGTTAATATTTTTTATAGTTCGTTTTAAATCGTATTCATATTTAAGGGTTCTGTTGACTCTCTCAGCTATGGCGTTCTCATACGGATCGTACTTTTCGTTCATGCTCATCAGTATTCCGTGTTCCTCAGCAAAGCTGGTGTATTGGGGATTGCAATACTGAATTCCACGATCTGAATGATGGATGAGTTTCTGATTCTTGTATTTCCTATTTTTAATGGCCATTCTAAGGGCATCGATGCAAAGTGATGTCTTCATATGGCTTGCTAATTTATAACCCATAATTTGCTTAGAATAGGCGTCTGTGACTAATGCTAAGTAACTGTGTCCACTCTGCGTTTTGATATACGTAATATCGCTTACCCAAAGTTGTTCTGGCCTGGTAGGAACTTTGTCTTTTACCAGATTCTTGTATTTAAAGAATCGATGTTTTGAACCGGTTGTAATATGGAACCGCTTTAATTTAGGAACGAGCAGGTTATTCATTCGCATTATTCGATAGAATTTATCCCTTCCTATTTTAATACCGAGTCGGTTCATATCAGCCTTTAATTCCTGATATAGTTTAATTCCACCGGTGCGCAGACCGTATTGACTTCGGTATTCTTTAATAAGCCGAATGATAATCTGTTGTTGAGATTGCCTGGTCTGATGAGATTTTAACCGCTTATAAAAAGCTTGTTTGGAAACCCCAAAACATTGGATCAACCATTTTCTTTTAAACGGTTTTGCTTCTTTTTCTCGATCTCGCCTGCTAATGTTTTGGGCAATGACTTTTTTGACATATCAACTCCTGTAATGAGTTCCATGTCAGCAATAATGTCTTGTTGGAAGTCTTTTACAAACTCCAGTTCCTCTATTTTTTCTTTGAGTTTCTTGATCTCATCTTTCTTACTCATCCCTTGTTTCTTTTGTTCTAAAGTACTGTATTTTTTCAACCAGTAATAAATGGAAGCTCTGGAAACTTGATATTTATCTGAAGCATGATTGATAGAGATTTGTGCATTCTGGATCTGATCGATGATGACCAGCTTAAGATCGTAACCTACTTTTTTGTAGGAAGTTTTTCGACAGTGTTCATTTTGTTCTTTCATTAGATATAGTGCTAAAAGGTTTAATTTTTAGTCAACCTATTTCAGGAAAGTACATGGTTAAGCCTTGTGCATAACGGTCTCGGTTAACACAAGTTGCGGGAGTAGGCCCTATGTTTGTATTAAGGATAAAAGCATAAGTTTCAGATAGTTATTGTAATATAGTAATATCTAGTTACTTACTCTAAAATCCAAAACCTATGCAGACACAAAGTACACAATTCGACTTCACCGGCCAAAATATTTATGTTGGAATTGATACCCATCTTAAGAGCTGGAATGTAACGGTTATGATGGATCCCTATTACCAGAAAACCTTTTCGCAGAATGCCAATGCCAAGACACTTTTAAACCACCTCCAACAAAATTATCCCGGGGCCAATTTTTATAGTGTCTATGAAGCTGGTTTTGCTGGATTTATGCCTCATTATCGATTAATGGAATTGGGTATCCAATCTATTGTAGTGAATCCTGCAGATGTTCCCACTACTGGAAAAGAAAAGGTACAAAAGAATGATTCTAGGGACAGCCAAAAAATTGCTCGTTCTTTAAAGAATGGTGAACTAACCCCGATTTATATTCCCTCAATCCAAACTTTGGCAGATAGAAGTCTTGTTCGTTTGAGAAAAACCAGATCCAGAGATCTTGCAAGAACAAAGACACAAATTAAATCGTTCTTGTATTGTAACGGACTTGACATCCCAGAAGAACTAAGTAAAGATAATTGGACAAGAAAATTCATCAAATGGCTTACGGAATTGGAAGTGGGGTCTTTCCGGGAAACTCTGGAGGATCATTTAGGTAAGTATCACTATGCTTATGCTCACAAGCTTGAAATAAGCAGAAAAGTTAAGGCTCTTTCTGCCACTTCTCGCTATAAGGATAATATGGTACTGCTACAGTCTATTCCAGGAGTAGGCTATATCACAGCAATCACCTTTCTTACAGAGATAGAGAATATAAAAAGGTTCAAAAGCCTTGACAGTCTATGTGGTTTTATAGGGTTAGTACCGGCTACAACTTCCTCTGGAGAAAACGAACGGATCGGAGAAATCACTCCAAGGGGACACCGTATACTCAGGGACATTCTAATAGAAGCCTCTTGGAAAGCTATTGGAAAAGATCCTGCCCTTGGAGCCGCTTATTCGAGACTGGGTCATAGAATGAAACCCAACAAAGCAATTATACGCATTACAAAAAAAATAGTAAGCAGGATGAGATTTGTCCTGAATAACCAAACTAAATATGAATTGGGATATAAGTAATATCAAAAAAGTAATTTATAAAACAACTATTTCAAAGTGTGACCGTTCCCGCGTCCCTGCAGCGTTACCGACTGTCATTTAGTAGACTACGGCGCACTTAATTATATAAACTAAACAAGACGATGCAGCTCACTGGAGACTGTTAATAGAAGGCTGTTTTATAATATTACTATTACAGATAAAATAATAGCTAAAAACCTTGAGTTTACTTAGCCATGGAGGACATTGAATAAATTTAAAAAGATCCCTTGTTGAAAAGGGATCTTCATTCACTGTCGAAAGCCTTATTGCTGTTGAGTTGCTCTCCAGCAGAGCTCAATTCCCCTTCAGGCTAACTTGTTAAATATAGAAAAATAATTGTCTAAAACTTGGAATACAACATAGAAGGGACGCGGACTTGTCGGTTTAAGTATTTTCTTACTTAGGATACTAAATTACACTTTTTCGATAAAACCCGTTATTTGTGATAACCGTTGTTAGCCACTGGGCTTTTATTCTTTCAACTCAAAATATTTTTCTAAAGTATTAAATGTAAATACTGACTTTACAAATATTTCATCTAAAACTTCAATGTAATTAGTTTCAGTAATTCCGAAATATTTAATAGCTTTTTTACAGTCTTTATTAGATTCGCTAAATGTGTGAGCAATTAGTCCAGACCTTAAGTGTTGAAGATTTCTTAAAAACACAAACATTTCGGGAATGTTCATTTCTTTTGATTCTAAAAACTTTTCGAACTTTCCAATTCCTCGAACTTTTGAATCTAAATTTAATCCTTTTGCTAACTCCTTTTCATTAAGTCTATCAAGAGTCAGTTTTACTATTGTTAAAGTTTGTTCACAGAAAGCTTTTACGTTGTTTGTAGTTATTTTATGTAATGCAGTAAATAGATGTTCATCCGTTTTGGATAATGGTTTGTACAATTTCCAACCAAACTTTTCTTGCCATTTTTTGTTGAAGCTTTTATACTTTGATTTAAAAAACAAGTCTACGGTTTCAGGTTGTTCTGCCCATTGGCCTTCTATCATTGTTCTGTAATAAGTTCGGCTAATATTCATTCCTTCTTTTGGTGGAATGTTATATTGTTTCCAATGAAGTTGTTCCTTTTCTGGAAGCATTTTTAAATTGGTTAGAAATACTGGAATATACTCATCAACATTATTGTCTATTTTTAACCTAAAAAATTTTGAACCCACGCTAAATCCATCAACTTGATATTTGTTTGGTTCATTATAATATTTGTTTAAAACCTCTTTTTTGAAGTAGGTTACTTTGAAATGATTCCCGTCTGTTTTTCCACAATCTTCATAAATTAATTCACCTTCATCATCAATTCCGATTATGAAGCTTTCATTTTTTGATTCTCCTAAGTCAAAATGTGATTTTTTTATGTCATTTGGTTTAATGAATACTTTTCCCATTACCCAACTTTGAGTTTTGTCGGATATATTTCTAATTAAATGATTGTAAATAAAGTCGTTTTCTTTAATCAGATCATCCTTGTGTTTGATGTTCCAATCTGAAGGGATTTTTTTTAGTAATCTCATAAAATCATAGCAAATTACAAAGTTCATATCTCTCATTGTGATATAATCCCTCAGATACTTGATTTTAACTTTAATCAATTTTGGCTCAATTGTTAGTACTTCGTCCAATTCTCCATAATCGCTTACATAATAAAATGTACGGTTTTGCTTGTCATTTCCTTTTTCGTAAAGTTTAAAGTAGAGAACAAATTCTTCTCCAACATCTATATATTTTATTGAAGTTTCTTGTAATGAAAAACTTTTGTAGAGTAAAAAAGGCTCTAAGCCTTCTTCGTCATTGGATTTATATGTGTTATCTCCATAAATAGATGGTTTTCCTTCACTTCCCATAGAAAGTGGCCAATTATAGTCTTCACTATATTTCTCAACTTTGTTGTTTGATATTAGACAGCAATATACTCCAGCAGAATCGTCAAAGTCTTTAGAATCGTCTTCGTATATTTTTAACCAACCATTTTTTATTAAGAACTTGGATGCAATTTCCTTTTTTTTGTCCTCTAAAAGAAAATAATCTTTCTCCATTTTTTTTGTTCAGATTTGTTTTTGCCTTGTGGCTAACGGTCTTGTATATGAAAAGTAGCGGATTTTACGCTCCAACTTTTCGGTTTGGTACTGACTTTAAATTTATGAAATTCACTTTAGATTTAGCACTTAAACCGCTATTTTTTATATACGTTGTTACCACACGTTTTTTTCATCATTCTATAACGTTGTTAAATTCTACTAGTGTCTTTTTAATGCCTTCAATTCTTTTAAGCCAATTTCTGTTCGATAAATATACCAATAGAATTAAGGACATTATCATACCAACAAGCATAAAATATTTTCCTTGTGTAAACTCGATGGATGAAGTGAAAAACGATATTATTGCTGAACCAAATAGAAATGATGTTAATAAAATAAAAATAGCCATTCGCTTTAATGTATTTTGAAAACTGATTAGTGATTCTTTCAAGTTGTCTCCTTTTATAGGATTTCTCAATACAAACCATCCTATAAATCGAGAAATTATATATAAAATTGAAGTGCTAACCAACATTATATTTGTCCAAAGAGGTTTTGTAGCAGCATCAAAACCGTTATAATAAACTGCCAAAAAAACAATTACCAGTGTAGTTTCAATCATCAATTTTATCCTCATTCTTTTGATATTAGAATGATTTTTAATTTTAGTCATCATAGATAATTCTGTTTGGGTTTTTTTACCTTGCCCTGTTTTCTTCCAGTTTGATTTTATGTTATCGAATTCCATAGTTTTCTATTTTAAAATGTTTTTGAGTTTTTCTTTAATTCTACTGATTTTTACGCCTACATAATTTTCAGTTATTCCAATAATTTCGCCAATTTCGTTGTATGGATAATCTTCCAAATACAAAGCAATTATTGCTCTTTCTGCTTTATTTAAAGTTCTAATTGCATCAAACAATCGTTCCTCGTTTTCAGATGGTGTTTCTTTATACTTTGAATGATGTTCTTTAGGAATCTTCTCGTTGAACTCAAGCTCTATTTTGTTTTTTCTAAATATTGCTATTGCTGTATTTAAAGCTATACGATACATCCAAGTGCTTACTTTTGATTCTCCTCGATATTTGGGATATGATTTCCACAATTGAAGTACAATTTCTTGGAATAAATCTTCTTGGTCCTCTCTTGTGTCCCTATACATTTTGCAGACCTTGTAAATAATTCCTTGATTTACTTCTATTATTTTCAAAAAGTCTTTTTCCACTATTTAGTTTCTTTTATGAAGTTAAAAGTTTTTCCCATTCTTTCTGCCATCAAACCAGAAACCAAATCATTATCAATTTGAAATGTTATTTCAATTTCTATTTTTTTACCAAAAAACTGGTGGTTACCTTTAGGATAAATTTCAAAAGGTGGATTATTTCCAAGCTTGGCATAAAGACTGTTTTCAACTTTTTTTATAATAAGTACCATTTTACTTGTTTCTGAAATGAAACTTCCACTATACATTTCAAGCTTGACAGATTCTTTAGATACTTTTTCTATTGATGGCATTTGAAATGGTTGTCCAAAAACAATTTTTTCAACATCTGACGCAATTGTAGAAATTGGTAATGTGGAAATGTTGCTTAAAATAATGATACTTATTTGTTTATCAGGATACATTGAATTGTAGGTGGAATATCCCCAAGTTCCGCCACCGTGATATTGTTTTTTGGGCACATCAGAACTCATATACCAACCATATCTATAATTTTCATTATTCTTTTGGGTCTGTTGTGTAAATATGTTTGTGTTTTCGCTAAAAAGTGTATTTGAGAAGAAACTGTTGTTCCATTTTAATAAATCCGTAGCGGTCGAATACATATCTCCAGCTCCTTTTAGCATAGAATAATTTCGATATGGTGCGACCACTAAACTATCATCGGTAACCAAATGATAGCCCGAAGCCATTTGTGGGATTATTTTTAAGTTGTCAACGATGCCAGTTTCTGTCATTTGCAGTTTGTTCAAGATTTTATCCTTCAATATATTCTCAAAGCTGCTATTATAAACGCTTTCAAGTATTGTTGCTAAAAGATGATATCCCAAACTTGAATAATGCATTTGTGAACCTGGTTCAAAAAGTAAATCAAGAGTATTGATTTCCGTTATGACTTGTTCTGGTGTAATTTGTAGTTTTGATTTTATATGCCAATAATCTTTAATACCTTCATTGTGTGGTAAGCCTGAAGTATGTGACAATAATTGCTCTATCGTTACATCTTTAAATTTTGGTGAAAGTCCATTTATATAGTCAATGGCTTTATCTTGAACATTTAATTTCTCTTCCTTTTGAGCGATTGCGATGAGTGTTCCAGTAAATGTTTTGGTAATTGAAGCTATTCGATATTTAGCACCTTTTTCCAATTCAAGGTTATTCTCGTAGGATGCCAATCCAACTGTTTGTTGAAAGATGATATTTTTTCCTATAGCTACAAGTATCTCTCCATTGAAACCTTTTTTTAAATGAATGGCATTGAGATAGGTTTCAAGTTTTTCTGCATCTATAAAATCCTTTGTTTGGGAATTAACGTTCAAAGATAATCCAAGTAGTAGAGCGATTGCGTATAATGTTTTTGTTAAATTCATATGACAACGTTTTAAATTCTATTTTCTATATAGGTTGTCTTAAATGTTCAAAATCTTACACGTATCTATATTTTTTCTTGATTATTCTGTTTTTCCTCAAATGTGTGGTAACGGTTAGTATATGAAAAGTAGGCGATTTCGAAGTACGAAACTGTCGGTTAAGCACAAAGTTTTTTAAGAGCCAAAAATCTTGAATATATTACTGTTTCGCCTATTTTTTATATACATTGTTGGCAACTGGCTTTATTTGGGTCAGCCCTCAAATTCGTGAAACTCGCTTACAGTCAAGAAATATCCGTCAGGGTCACGAAGAGAAAATTCCCTTTTCATTGGTCTTGGGTTTAAATGAATATCTTCTTCTATTTCATAACCCGAATTAATAACCCTTTGGTATATTTTGTCCAAATTCTTTGTCCTAAAGTAAAACATTAACCCATTCCCTGGTGTAATACTCGGGTCTGTCATTGTTGGGTGGTCATCCATTTCCCATTGATGAAGGCATAAAACAATTTCATTTGCTTCAGATTTTAGAACTGCAAAACCGTGTCCTTCTGGGGATGAATTTTTAAATCCAAATATTTTTTCATACCATTTTGCACTAACGCCTACATCCTTAACAGCAATTATTGGGTCTATTTTTGTCATTTTGTCAATATTTATTCGTGATATCCATTTTTCACAAGTCGTTTTGAAATCCACCAATAGTTTCCACTTGGGTCGATTATTCCTGACTGTCGGTCTTGGTAATCCATATCTGCTGGTTCAAATTCAACTTTAGCTCCGTTTTCGACAGCTCTTTCGTGCATTTCGTCAACATTATCGACATATAAATAAAATGCCGTCCGCATATTTAAAAATTGTCCTCTTGCTTGGCTAATCATAAAACAGGAAGTTCCAATTTTAAGAATAACATTGGCTATATCTCCATTTTTTGGGTTTGTCGAGCGTTTGATTTCTTCTGCATAGAATGATTTTTTAAGAAAATCAATCAGTTCTTTTGGGTTTTCAGCGAATAAATATCCGTTTACAGTTCCAAATCCTTCTGGACGATATGTGTCAAATATTTTGTTCATTGTCGTGATTTTTTAGCTTGTTGCCAACGGTCTCGGTTAACACAAGTTGCGGGAGTAGGGATGCAAACTTGTCGGTTTAAGTATTTTCTTACCTAGGATACTAAATTACACTTTTTCGACAAAACCCGTTATTTGTGATAACCGTTGTTGGCTGTAGTCCTTCCAACCAATTCTTCATTTATGAGTATTATCATTTGAACGTTAATTAAACTTTCTAAATTTAATTTAAATGGATCTATCAGATCAACGATAATTGAGTGTGGTAAGATTTATATTGAATCTACCATCTGTAATATGAATTTTATTACTGGAATTCTCAGGATCTGTGAGAGTTGTCTTCTGAAATTCTCCGATTAACAAACTATCTTGCACATCGGTTATTTTTATATATTCATTATTCTCTTCTTCTTTCGTAATATAGAATATTGAATTCCAATCTCCAATGATTACAGATGTAGGTCTTTCTCTTGGGATTTGGTTCGGGTATTCTAGATCTACATTTCGAATTAAATAATTTCCTGGTTGCTCAACGCTATCTATTAAAATGAAAATATTTTTATCGGTTCGATTGTCGACATCAATAACCCAAGCACCATCTCTTTTATATGCATTTAAACCGTATTGAGTACCAGAAGGAAAATGAGTAAAATTTTTAGGGATATAATTTTTTCCATTCAAACGGGCAAAAAATGAATTTTCGCCACTTGTAGGAAGTTCGTTTTCTGCACTACAAGAATGCAAAAGCATACCTATTAAAACAATAAATAAAATTTTTATGAATTTCATAAGATGGTGATTATGTAATTAAATTGCTTATTTTTTCATTCTAACAATCGTTTTTTTGGATTACAGCCAACGGTTTGCGGTTATCACAAGTTGCGGGAGTAAAGATGCGGACTTGTCGGCTTAACCATTTTCTTTCTTGGTTTCTAAAATTACACTTTTTCGATATAACCCGTAATTTGAGATGAACCGCTGTTGTATGCTGGCGTGGAGCTGAATTATCCTTTTACTTGTTCAAGTAGACTCATATTATCAACTATTCCTTTTTCCAATTTTACTTTATTATTTTCAATATTGAGAATAGTTATTCCATTCACTTCCACTTTTTTATTGCTAGCTTTTATTCCGAAAATTTCTCCCTTTTTATGTGTTCCTTTATATTTCCATAATACAGTAACTTTTTTTTCATTTTCAGCAATTATAATTTCTTTTAGTTCAATTGCTATGTCAGGAAAATAAGAATATGTTTCTTCTAAAGTATTTTTATAATTATTAATTCCTATAATAGGATGAGGAAAATGTGAATAATCAACAACTAAATTCTTATCGGCGAAATCATCTAATTTTTCTTGATTATTATAATTCCAAATTGACATATAATTTCTTGCGATCTTTTCTAATTCCATTTCAGATATTTTTCTTCTTTATGAGCGCCTTAAAACGCTTGCATACAACGGTCTCGGTTAACACAAGTTGCGGGAGTATGGATGCGAACTTGTCGGCTTAAGTTTTAATTGTTGGTTAATTTAATTATTTTCTTTGAAAAGCTACCCGTTATTTGTGATAACCGTTGTTAGCTGCTGTTTTTGTGTGTTTAAGCGATCTGTCAAGTAAAATCTTTTTTTCGATGATTTTTTCTTTTTGTACCCAATACAAATAATCCGGATGTAGATTTTTTACATTATCCAAAAATACTGGTGCATTCATTTGATCTATAAAACTTCTCCATTGAGCTCTGTATAAATATTTATGAACTTTGTATTTATTACTAATGATATTAATATCAATTTTAAATGGAGGTGGTTCCTTATCATAATTAGATCTTGATAATTTCCAATTTAGACTTCCAATGGATGAACAAAGTAAATCTTCTTCCGAATCTGGATTTACCACATAAGGTGAATGAAAAATATAATTTATATAATCTTCAGTAATATTTTTTTTAAAGAAATAATGTATAGGATGTAAATCTCTCTCTTTTAGCCCTTTTAAAATTTTTTCAGTTGTAGATTCATTATAACTGTACCTGCAAAACGATATTGTAATTTCACATTTTTCTGGAATTATATTATTTTCGAATGATGATTTAGGTATTAGATTTTCTGCGTTCAGAATCCAAATCAAACCGTTTTTATTATAAAAATTTTCCCTTTGTGCAACTTCTTTAATATCTATAGATGAATTCTGAACTTCAATGACAGATTTATTATCTAACAAAATATCTGCTCTGTGAAATTCTTTTCCATTTTCATCAAATAACGTAACCTCTCTATTTCTTTTGGGAAAATAATTTTGCCATTTGATATGCCATTCAGAAATTGGTTCGTACCAATAATCACAATCACTATTCAAATGTGCCCAGTGATTTTTCTTTTCTTTGTAAATTTTTCCTGTTACCTCAGTTTTACAACCTGGACATACAGCTCTTTGACCTGAAAATCCTACCTCAATTTTATCATCATTTAAATCAAGTGCATATCTCATTATAGTTCGAATTTTTTTTAAAATTGCAGCTAACGGTATCGGCTATGAGTAGTTGCGTGGATTAGCACTTAACGTTGCAAGTACACACCAAGTTGGAAATTCCGCAGGAATTTCCAAAGTAGGCGAGAACAAGCAATTACTTATAGCCATTGTTGGGCACAGTTTTTTATTCGTTCAGTTTTTCGTTTATCAGATTATCAAGTCCAATAAAATCCACAAAATTAATCTCGGTTTTAGAAATGTCATTGTATGAATTCAAATGTTCGCCTTTTGATATTACAAAAACATCTACATTCTCTAAAAGCTTTATTCCAGCGATAAAGTTATCCATTTTATCTTTTCCAATATTTCCTTGCGAAATAACTACATAAATAAATTTTATATCAGCTGAAATTTTTACTTTTTGATTGTGTTTGGTTTTTCCATCCTTATAATGTGCGTATTTTTCTTTAATTAGATTTAATTGTTCATTTCTATCTTTTGCTTGGTTTAGAAACTCAAATCTTTTGTAACCTAAATCTGTTTTAATATCAAAGAAACAATTCACAATATTATTTTTCGTAAAAGCAATATCTGGTCTTAATAATAAAGCTCTTTTTCCGCTTTTATTCTTTAGTTCTGTTCCCTTAAATGAAATTGGTGGGTCTACTAAAATTTTTATTCCATTTGGATTAGTTACTTTCTCTGCACAATAGCAACCAAATAAATCTTCTGTAATTGACGATATAGAGTGACTTGTACCTCTACTTAAAATACTTGCATTTGATTTTGGTGAAAATGAACATTCTCTTGCCTCCAAATATGCTTTTCTAGTTTTCTTTAAAAATTCAGTTTGTTCCAATTAGTTAACTTTTAGGAATTACATATTCAGCTAATTTCACGCCTTTAGTCAATTCAGTCAAGTATGATTCTGAAATTCCAGATTGTTTAATAATGTCTTTTTTAGAATACTCACTTTCCTTTATTTCATTTGAGTATTTAATTCCGAACAAGTGTATCATTGCAACTGCATCTCCTTTTGGTGCATTATTATACATTTCACTGAGTTTTGCTCCTAATTCATTTATGGTCATATTTTCTATTTTATCGTTCAGATTGTGGTTTTGTCAAATTGTGCCCAACGTGTTTGTATATGGTTTGTTGCGTGTTTAAAGCACCTAATTTAGCAAATAAAAACCGAATAGAGAATCCGCGAGGATTTTCGTAAGTAGGCTAGAACTAGCAATAAATTATATACGGTGTTGTAGGTAGTGCTTTAAAAGCTTTCGTTTAATTCTCTAAACATTTGGATTGTATCAATATGTCTTACGTTAAATTGATTACAAACTTCAGGTATTTTTATTCTATTTTTTCTTTCAGGTTGACTTTTTTCATAAGTAACAATAGTCCAATTATTACTCATAGCGAAAGCAATAAGCCAAGGGTCAGCCAAGTCAGTTTCAAGAAATTCCTGAATCGCATTTGGCGTGAAATGATGAGACATAGAATTCGTCCAATTTACAATCGAAATATAATTTTGAAGAACAGTATCTGTATTGATAAAAAAATCTTCTGGTAAATTAGAATCACACCATATTTTAAGTTCATCTTCGTGAGAAGAATTGTCGTAAATTTCTTTTTTTACTTTATCAATACTTACTATAGTTCCATTTTGAGATAATGCATTGACTTTTACCCAAAAACTTTGAACAACATCAAGAGGATAAATTGAACGATGAGCTTGTATAAAGAAGTTTGAATCTACAATGTATTTACTCATACTTGATATAGATATTCATTAATAAACTTCTCGTACGTGTTACCTTTTAAACTAGTTAATTTATAAGCATCTCTATATAAAAGATTGTTTTCGTTTACTGCATTATTAACATAACTAGCAAATCTTAAACTAATTCTCTTTTTAGCAGTTGCATAAAAATTACCACCAGAACTTTGATTTTCTTTTTTGTTTTTAAATTCAGCTATATAATTGTTATAAAATTCAAAAAAAGAAGGTTTAGAAATTAAATTTAAATCTAATGCTCTTCTTGCAATTACAATTGGACTAACTTTAAAAACTCTACTTAAATATTTTATATTTTGACTACTATTCCATTTTTCTCTAAAGAAAATTTCAGGAACTAAAAATTCTGCAGCAACTTTATCACATAATAATTCCGTTGGGTCATCAGCTGGAAGCATTTGTTTATTATCAAAACCAGCACTTTCTCCTAGCCAAATATGAGCAATTTCGTGAATTAAAGTAAACATTTGAGCAGCTTTAGCGTCTGCGGAATTTATAAATAGAAAAGGTGCTTTATTATTTACTAAAACAAATCCTCTACATTCTTCGACTAAAATTTTTCTTCTAGTATTGTTTCCAACAATTCCATTAAAATTGATAATTATCCCAATTTCCTCAATTTGTAATGTTAAATAATCTAAAGCTTGTTCCCAAGTACCAAGTTTGCTAGCCCAATTAACAGGTAATTTTAAAGTATTCCTGATGTCATTTGCAATTTCTTTATAATCAGAACTATCGTTATACTTTCCAACAAAATCTAAATCAGGATAATCACTTTCTTTCAGATAGTTTGTCAACCAGTTTTGTCTGTCTTTAATAATTTGGATAGTATGATAAACATTTAAAGAAACTTTATCTCTTGGTGCTGCTCCTGTTCTAAAAAAAGGTATAGGAATTTCTTCTTTAGGTGGCTCATTCATAAACATATATCCAAAAGGTACGTGGACTTTATGAGTGAAGTTTTCTAATTGTTTTAAAGTAGGTTTTTTATTTCCTTCTATCCAATCTAAAACATCAGGATTATTCGCATAAAATTCCTCAAGACTATTACCTGCTCGAGTAATTGCCCAGTTTATAATATCAGAATTTATATTTTCAATCCTTGTTGCCATTAGGCAAATATAATTTAATATTTATAATTAGCTGTTTTTATCATTAGTCGGCTGTTTCTCGCATTACCTACAACGGTCTCGGTTATCGCCAGTTGGCGGAGTAAGGGACGAGGATTTGTCGGCTTAGTATTGGTTTGTTGATCAAGTTAATTATTTTCTTTCTAACAGTGCCGCTTATTGGCGATTAACCGTTGTTGTTGCAAGTGCCCTAGTTCGTCTTTTTATTTTTGGAAAAAATTTTATTAAACTTACTATTCCACAACCTTACTTCATTTTTTTCTTTTTCTGTAAGTACAGCTGGGTCGTAAAATTTTATGTCTTTAAGATTATTCTTTATGAAAACCGTTGACTTTTTGGTTATTGTATTATAAACAAATAAATCATCAGTTGTTTGTCCAATAAATACTAGAGTATCATTTTCAAAGGTTGAATATTGTACATTTTCAAATGTGAATTCTATCTTATTATAAAAGATATCGCTATTAATATTTTTTACATTTTTAGCTTCATAATTTCCATATAAAAAAGCAACTACTATCAAAGTGACTGTTACAAAAGAACCAGTAAAAATTATTTCAAAATCCTGGAATTTTTTATCCTCTTCTCCGAAAGCTCTCATAGAACTTGAAATTTTAATGGGCATTAGAGTAAATAAAATTGTATATAAATAGAAGTCATATTCTGTATAATGGGCTAATACAAAAACAATTACTATTAATATAAATGTTGAAACTAATTGCTTTATAAAACTTTTTCCCGCTTTATCTTTTACATTTTCGTCCTGATCTTCTTTAACTGATTGTTTTTCCTTAGAAAAAATCATTATCAAAAATGAAAGACCAAATTCTACTATAAATAGGATTATAGCTAAGGTGATCAACATACCTAACGAAAAGAATAATATGTCTGTAAGTGATAGATAATAAATTATGTCTATTCCAAAATTAGCATAGTAATTTGTTAGGAAAACGTATCCTACCGCGTAGATTATTAAAACAATTAATGGCAGAATATTTTTATAAAAATCGATTACTTTTTTCATCTATTTCTTAAAGGGCATGTCTTGTCCTGAAATATGGCTACAGGTTAAAATTGATTTTACGCTGTTAATTTATATACCATATTTGGTGTTCGATAGTCTAAAGATAAATGTAATCTTATTTCATTATATAATTTAATAGCATT
>Ga0209309_10000067_pt1 | contig 141953 bp, 150 predicted proteins | sample COGITO_mtgs_1204_2_FD_184807 | JGI IMG/M metagenome (GOLD analysis project Ga0209309, IMG submission 184807) | Pelagic marine microbial communities from North Sea - COGITO_mtgs_120412 (SPAdes) (version 2) | ecosystem: Environmental > Aquatic > Marine > Epipelagic ... | reverse complement strand
TGCTGCATATTTCGGGCTTGCTAGAACAACCAACATCCGGCGATGTTCGGATCGACGGGCAGTCATGCATCGGCTTGAACGATGACGAACGTACCAAGGTCCGCCGGTATAATCTGGGCTTTGTCTATCAGTACCACCATTTGCTCCCGGAATTCTCAGCGTTAGAGAACATCACTATTCCACAGATCATTGTGGGCCTCGATCGTCGCACCGCGCGCGCTCGGGCCCGTGAATTGCTGGAGTGGATGGGTCTGATGGATCGCGCAGATCACCGACCGGGCATGTTATCTGGTGGAGAACAGCAACGGGTCGCTATCGCCCGCGCACTGGCGTCTTCGCCGCGGGTCCTGTTAGCCGACGAGCCGACCGGAAACCTTGACCCGGATACGGCAGACGACGTTTTCGGCGTCTTGATGCATCTGGCCAGAGGGACAGGGCTCGCCGCTCTCGTCGCGACACACAATCCTGATTTGGCAAAACGCATGGACCGTATCGTACGTATTGAGAACGGTGTTTTGGTCGAAGCGTAAGAACCTTAATTCCACGCTACACTTACCAACACGAGTTTTTTATTGATACTCGCCTCATGTTTTTATTAAGAATAATCAAGTCCCGGGGAGAAGTGTTTCTTTTCCACCGGGATTTTTTGTTGGGCAGCTCATAAGTCCAGCATTCTATCACGATCATCAGCGTCCTGCTGGGGGCGCTTTTTTTATGTCCACATTTTAAAAAGGAGCTTCCCCATGGGCAGCACTGATAACGCGGCAGCCAGCACAAAACTCCCTCGTCATTTCCGCGAAAACGGTAACCCAGCGAGGCAATCAGAAGGTCTGGGTCCCCGCGTCCGCGGGGATGACGGGATGAATAAAGATATCCTCCCTCTCCCTCAGGGAGAGGGCCGGGGTGAGGGTATGCAACATCAAATTAATTGTGGATATCCACAAATTTAGACGCAACATCTGGTGACTCTCAATCTCACATGTGAAATTATGCTTTCATGGCATGTTCTGACTTCGTCCATTTGCGCGCGCACAGCGCTTACTCCCTTTGCGAAGGGGCGATCCCGGTCAAAAACCTCGTCAAGTTAACTGCGGCACAAGACATGCCTGCATTAGGCCTGTGCGATACTGACAATCTATTCGGCGCGCTGGAGTTCTCTGCGGCAGCGCTCGACGCGGGTATTCAACCGATTATCGGTTGCCAGCTTTCAATTAAGTTGAGCAACGAGACACAGCCCGCCAACCGCCCGATGTTTGAGGATGGCGGCATTGTCTTGCTGGCACAGACCAATGACGGGTATTTGAACCTGCTGACGTTGCTCAAAATCGCTTATATGGATAGTGAGGATGCACAGCGTCCGGGTGTCACCCTGGACGAATTGTGCGCGCATGCAGGCGACCTGATTGCCTTGAGTGGCGGTGCAGACGGGGTTCTTGGGCGCTTGATCCGGATGGGCAAATCCGGCGATGCGAATACGTTTCTTGATGCCATGGCAGCGGCGTTTCAGGACCGCTTTTATATTGAAATACAACGCCACGGGATGCCCGAAGAGAAACTGACCGAGCCGCAGTTCATTGATTGGGCCTACGCCAGGAACTTGCCGTTGGTTGCGACCAACGAGCCGTATTTTCCGGACGAAGGTTTCTACCGCGCCCATGATGCATTGTTGTGTATCAAGCAGGGCGCCGTGGTGTCTGTCGAAGATCGCCACCGGCTGACTTCTGATCACTATTTCAAATCAGCGGCCGAGATGCGGGCATTGTTCGCGGACCTGCCCGAAGCCATTGAGAACACGCTGACCGTCGCCAAGCGATGCGCGTTCGTGGTGGAAAAAATTGCCCCCATCTTGCCGCCTTATGATTGTGGCGATGGCATCACCGAAGCCGATGAGCTTAAACGCCAAGCCCACGTCGGTTTGACGGATCGTCTTGCCGAGCATGTATTCACCCACGATATGGACGCCGAAGCGCGAGAGAAAGCTGAGCTACCATACCGCGAGCGATTGGACTACGAGCTCAGCGTTATCAACCAGATGGGTTTTCCAGGTTACTTCCTGATCGTTGCGGACTTTATAAAGTGGTCCAAGGACGAGGGTATTCCGGTGGGGCCGGGACGTGGTTCAGGTGCGGGCTCGGTGGTGGCGTGGTCACTGACAGTAACCGACCTCGATCCGCTGAGATGGGGCTTGCTGTTCGAGCGGTTCTTGAACCCGGAACGTGTGTCCATGCCGGACTTTGATATCGACTTTTGCCAGGAACGCCGCGACGAGGTGATCCGCTATGTGCAAAAGAAATACGGCCGTGATCACGTCGCACAGATCATTACGTTTGGAAAATTGCAGGCGAGGGCGGTTCTCCGCCATGTCGGGCGCGTCCTTGAGATGCCCTATGGTCTTGTCGATAGAATCTCCAAGATGGTGCCGAATAATCCGGCCAACCCGGTAACGTTGGGCGATGCCATCAAGACCGAACAAAGCCTGCGCAACCTGATCAACGAAGAGCCCGACGTTAAATATATGGTCGAGATCGCGCTGAAGCTCGAAGGGCTATATCACCACGCATCGACACACGCGGCGGGTGTTGTGATCGGCGACAGGCCACTTGAGCAATTGATCCCGGTTTACCGCGACCCGCGCTCGGACATGCCGGTTACCGGCTTTAATATGAAATATGTTGAGGATGCGGGGCTGGTCAAGTTTGACTTCCTGGGCCTCAAGACCTTGAGCGTGCTGACCAAGGCAGAGAACTTCGTCAACGCCAAGATTAAGAACGGCGAAGATAAACTTGATCTGATCAAGATACCGCTCGACGATCCTGATACCTTCAAAATGATCAGTCGTGGTGACACCACCGGCGTGTTCCAGCTGGAAAGTGCGGGCATGCGCGATGTGTTGCGCGGCCTGAAACCGGATACGTTTGAAGACATCATCGCTGTTGTGGCCCTGTACCGTCCGGGCCCGATGGATAACATTCCGAGCTACATTCGACGTAAGCACGGCGAAGAAGAAGCCGACTATCTGCATCCAACCCTTGAGCCTGTGCTTAAGGAAACTTTTGGTATTCCAATCTATCAGGAACAGGTGATGCAGATTGCTCAGGTCCTGTCCGGCTACACGCTTGGCAACGCGGATTTGCTGCGCCGGGCGATGGGTAAGAAAATCCAGGCCGAGATGGACGTGCAGCGACAAATATTCGTCGAGGGGGCTGTGGCGCAAAGCGTGCCAGAGAAACTCGCTGACGATATCTTTAACGTAGTCGACAAGTTCGCCGGTTACGGCTTCAACAAATCCCACGCGGCGGCCTATGCGCTGGTCGCGTATCAAACAGCCTATATGAAAGCCAATCATCCGGTTGAATTCCTGGCTGCGTCCATGACCTTTGATATGGGCAACACGGACAAGCTGAACATATTCCGCCAGGAACTGGACCGATTAAAGATTCCGCTACTTCCACCCGACATCAATGCCTCAGTCGCGACGTTTACGGTTGAGACGGTACAAACAGCCGAAGACGGTGAAAAAGATGGCGTGCGATATGCACTGGCTGCGGTCAAGAATGTCGGCGCGGCAGCAATGGACATGTTGGTTGAAGAGCGGAACACAAACGGACAGTTTGAGTCCTTAAGTGATTTCGCCAATCGGGTTGATCCACAAAGCGTCAACAAGCGCCAGCTTGAGAATCTCGTGCGGACAGGGGCTTTCGATCGACTGGACACAAACCGTCGACGCGTTCATCGGGGTATGGAAACCGTTGTCGCGGTGGCCGGCGCGGCTGCTGCAGATCGGAATTCAAATCAAATCAGCTTGTTCGGCGGCGAAGATGCAAAACCTCAAGAGATCAGGCTCCCTGATATCGACGACTGGCAGTCTATGGACCGGCTGCGCGAAGAGTTCGATGCCGTAGGTTTCTTCTTATCCGCTCACCCATTGGATGCTTACGAGCGCGTGTTGGTCAAAAAACGCGTGCGCTCATGCTCAGAGGTCCTTGCCGCCAAGGAAATTGGTGCCGTCCGTCTTGCTGGAACCTTCCTGTCGAAAAAGGAAATGACGAGTAAATCCGGGAAACGCTTTGCCTTCATTTCGTTCTCGGATGCGTCCGGGGTCTTTGAGGCAACTGCATTCTCAGAAATCCTCGCACAGCAAAGCGAACTTTTGATCCCAGGCAACTCCATGATTGTTGATTGCGCACTCTACTTTGAAGGCGACAGCGCACGCATGACCATTCAACGTCTCGAAAGCATCGAAGTCGCCGCAGCGGCAGCGGCGAACGCAGCCAAGGAAATGCACTTATACGTCGACAGCATTGATCCATTAACGTCACTCCGCGCTGTACTTTCCCGTGACCGCGATGCAAATGGTGAGGGACGACGTAAAAAAGGCAAAGTCATTGTGACCGCAAAACTCCGCGATATCGACGAAGAGGTGATCATCAATCTTGGAGACGATTACGGCTTGTCACACGAACTGTCACTCGCCGTCCGCTCACTCCCCGGCATTCTTGATGTTAAAGAGCTTTAGCATCTAAATTCGTTTCGTCATCCCCGCGTTCGCGAACGCGGGGATGACAGAAATATATAATCCTCTCCCACTCCGTGATGGCTTTACCGCCCTAAAGCCTTCGCAGTCAGTGAAGCCAGCGAAACCTTTTGCGATCCGTCATCATTGAAATTTTCAGGCACTAAGTATGTCTGATATGCCTCTTTGAGGGCTGGCCACTCGGTATCAATGATCGAGAACCAAGCCGTATCCCGGTTGCGGCCCTTATAGATCAAGCACTGACGGAAGACGCCTTCAAAGGTAAAGCCAAGCCGCTCAGCCGTCCGACGGGACCTGGCGTTCGCATTATCGCATTTCCACTCGTAGCGCCGATTGCCGAGTTCATCAAAGACCCGTGCCATCATCAGATACATCCCCTCAGTTGCCGCCACAGTCCGTTGTAACAGTGGAGAGTAGTTAAGGTGTCCGGTCTCAATGGAGCCCGCATTGACGTCAATGCGGAGGTAACTGGCTACGCCGACAGCTTTCTCGGTTTCCAGGTCAATAAATGCATGGAATAAAGGATCATCACCTAAAGCCTGCGCTTTGATCCATGTGCGGTAATCGTCTTCAGTCTCGAACGAACCATATCCTAGGTACGTCCAGATCCGATGTTCCTTATCAATCATATTCGCGGCATGGAGATCAGCCGCATGCTTGTCGATATCGAGCGGCTCAAGTCGGCAGGTCCGACCCAGCATTGGGGTGCGGGGAGGGCGCTTCGCAGGGGTCCAATCGGGGACGGGGAAACCAACGGGAAGACCAAGATCATTCGTATGTGACATGACAAACTCCATAATTTTAATTGGTCGCAGAATGTCTTGGTTATTTGACTTGGAAAAGAGCCCTTTGAAAGAATTTGAGACCTGGATTGGTCCGGTTTTTAAAAGTCTTGGTTCCCGTCCTGCAAAAAACCCGCTAAAATGAACCATACGCAGGAGACGTTAATGAGCCCAGAAGGCGCAGATATACTCAGATTTTTGGCATTTGGTGCGGTTTGGTTATTTCCGATTGCGCTGATTATTGCCGTCTTGAGCTTTGCTAACGCCGACGCCAAAGCCCGCCGCGATGATCCGGGGCCAAACGTTATTGTCTTTCCACAGCGTGAAACACCTGCGCCATCATCCAGGTCAAATTGGCTAAAACGCTTTAAGTCGCTTGCATTCCTTTCGACGAAGCGTTAAACCACGCGCGATTTCACACGCGGGTTTTGCGATAGTTCATGCAAATTCATGAATAACGTCGTTCCGGTGTTGGTTTACCAACCACACCCGCGGAGGATTAACCGGAAAAGGAAAAAAAGCCGATGGCGCTTCCCGATTTCACTATGCGTCAGCTCTTAGAAGCTGGTGTACACTTTGGTCACAATACTCGTCGCTGGAACCCTAAGATGGCACCGTTCATCTTTGGTGACCGAAATGGTATCCACATCATTGATTTGCAGCAAACTGTTCCGCTCATGCACCAAGCTATGGTTGCTGTGCGCGACGTTACTAAAGCAGGTGGCCGTGTATTGTTTGTAGGTACGAAACGTGCCGCTCAATCACGTGTTGCTGACGCTGCAAAGCGTTGTGGTCAGTATTACGTCAATCACCGCTGGCTTGGCGGCATGCTGACGAACTGGCGGACAATTTCAAACTCGATCCGGCGCTTAAAAGAACTCGAAAAGATGTTCGAGAATGCAGCCGAAATCGAAGGTTTGACGAAAAAAGAACAACTCATGCTGACCCGCGAAATGGAAAAGCTTGAGCGCGCACTTGGTGGTATCAAGGACATGGGCGGTTTGCCTGACGTCCTTGTCATCATCGACACCACTAAAGAAGACATTGCCATCAAAGAAGCCAACAAGCTTGGCATTCCTGTTGTTGGTGTCATCGATAGTAACGCTGATCCAGAAGGCATTTCGCACCCGATCCCGGGTAACGACGATGCCATCCGCGCGATTGGCCTCTATTGCGACCTGATCGTCGGTTCTGTGCTTGATGGTATTCAAGAAGAAATCGGTGTTTCTGGTGGCGACATTGGTGCCAGTGAACAATTGGTTGAAGAACTGCCTGCTGCCGTTGCAGCGCCTGAAGCACCCGCTGCTGAAGCCGCCGCACCCGTAGCTCCAGATACTGAAGCCCCGGCTGCAGCAGAAGCTGCACCAGCTACAGACGACAGCGCAAAAAGCTAAATATCGTATCAGAGCGCGGAGATTATCTTTGATCTCCGCAGCCTCTGGTAAAGCTTACACTCTCGGAATGACAAGGAAGTACGATGGCTGCAATTACTGCTGCATTGGTTAAAGAACTGCGTGAGAAGACGGGCGCAGGCATGATGGACTGCAAAAAAGCACTTGCAGAGAATGATGGTGACCTAGAGATCTCAATCGATTGGCTTCGTACAAAAGGCTTAGCTGCCGCTGCAAAGAAAGCAGGTCGTGTTGCTGCTGACGGTCTTGTTGGTGTGTACATTGATGGTAACAAAGGTTCTGTCGCCGAAGTGAACGCTGAAACAGACTTTGTTGCACGTAACGATGCATTCCAGGCTTTGGTTGGCAACGTCACGAAGCTTGCTGCTGACGCTGATGATCTAGATGCGCTGAAGGCAATGGATTATCCAGGTACAGGTCGTACAGTCGAAGAAGAAATTTCCCACAACGTGGCAACAATCGGCGAAAATATGAACATTCGTCGTATTGATGGGCTTTCAGTCTCAAATGGCGTTCTTTCCAGCTACGTCCACAACGCATTGGTCCCAGGCTTAGGTAAAATCGCTGTCCTGGTCGCACTTGAGAGCGATGGCGGTACAGGTGGTCTCGAAGCTGTTGGTAAGCAGATTGCGATGCATGTTGCTGCTGCCCGCCCACAATCAGTGAGCATTGACGACCTTGATCCAGAAGCTACTGAGCGTGAGCGTCAGGTACTGATCGAGCAAGCGCGCGAATCGGGTCGCCCTGATAATATCATCGAAAAGATGGTTGAAGGCCGTTTGCGCAAATTCTACGAAGAAGTTTGCTTGCTTGAGCAGACTTTCGTGATTGATGGCGAAAGCAAGATTTCAAAGGTTGTTGAAGATGCTGGCAAAGCTGCCGGTGGCACCGTGAAAGTCACGGGTTTCAAGCTTTTCGTGCTTGGTGAAGGCATCGAAAAGAAAGAAGAAGACTTCGCTGCAGAAGTCGCTGCTGTTGCAGGTAAAAAGTAATAAATCAGGATCGGCTTAGAGTGATTTCACTCTGTGCCGTTTTCCGGTCGTCTGTGCCGGATTGACTGCTATACTAACGGGGGGCCGGAAACGGTCCTTTGTTTTAACATGATGAGCGTCCTGCAATTCATAGTGCACGCTCAAGCAAGGCAAACGAATGACAGCTTCAGCGAAATATAAACGCGTCCTTCTAAAACTATCAGGCGAAGCCCTGATGGGAGACAAAGGCTTTGGGCTAGACTCCGAAACCGTGGACCGAATTGCTGAAGAAATTAAAGCTGTTCATGAGAACGGCGTTCAAGTCTCGCTTGTTATTGGTGCCGGCAACATCTTTCGCGGTGTTTCGCTGGCCGAAGCAAATATCGAACGCACCACAGGCGACTACATGGGCATGTTGGCAACAGTCCTGAATGCCCTCGCTATGCAGAGTATGCTTGAGAGTAAAGGCGTAACAACGCGGGTCCAATCAGCAATCCCAATGTCCGCCGTTTGTGAGCCTTATGTCCGTCGCCGCGCCATTCGCCATATGGAGAAGGGCCGCGTTGTCATCTTCGCTGCTGGCACCGGCAACCCATTCTTTACAACCGATACGGCCGCCGCGTTACGCGCAGTTGAAATGAACTGTGACGCGATCCTTAAAGGGACGCAGGTCGATGGTGTTTATTCAGCTGATCCCAAAAAGGATCCAAATGCTGAACGATATGAAGAATTAAGCTATCAGGACGTGCTGACACAGAACCTTCAGGTGATGGATACTGCCGCGATTGCATTATCACGTGAGAATGACGTTCCAATTCTCGTGTTTTCCATTCACACTCCTGGTGCATTTGCCGACGTGGTAGAAGGTCAGGGGACCTATACTATCATTAAAAATACTCAGACTTAAGGGAGGCGTTGATGAGTGACATCAACGGTACACGTAAAGACATTGAGCACCGCATGGGGCGCGCTGTCGAAGTACTGCAAGACGAATTTGGTGGCTTAAGAACAGGGCGGGCATCGACAAGCCTGCTTGATACAATCCAGGTCAAAGCTTACGGCACATCGACACCCCTAAATCAGGTTGGCAGCGTCTCTGTTCCAGAATCCCGGATGCTCTCCATTCAGGTGTGGGACAAAACTAACGTCAAAGCTGTTGAAAAAGCCATTATAGACTCAGGCCTTGGCCTCAACCCGGCTGTCGATGGGACTTTGGTCCGCATTCCTATTCCGCCACTAAGCGAAGAACGTCGTCAGGAATTGGCTAAGGTTGGCGGTAAATATGCTGAAGATGCACGAATTGCCGTTCGCAATGTGCGCCGAAGCGCCTTGGACGACCTTAAGAAGGTTGAGAAAGACGGCGATATTCCTCAGGATGCGCTACATGACTTCTCCGATGAAGTTCAAGCTTTAACAGACAAATTCATTGCCGCGATCGACGAAGCATTGAGCAATAAAGAGCAGGAGATCATGCAGGTCTAAGATGAATGTTGCGCCCTTAACAGCATCAGAAGGTGGCACTACTGCGCCAACCCATGTCGCAATCATTATGGATGGTAACGGCAGATGGGCTCAGGCGCGTGGAAAAATCCGTTCTGCCGGTCATAGGGCTGGTGCCGAATCCGTGCGAAGGGCACTAGAATCTGCATTAGAACAGGGCGTTAAGTATTTGACCTTGTTTAGCTTTTCATCTGAAAACTGGTCACGTCCTAAATCAGAGATTGCAGATCTCATGGGTTTGCTGCGGGTTTATCTCAAAAAAGAAGTTGGGACACTTTGCGAGAAAGATATTCGTCTTCGGGTTATCGGTGACAGAAGTCAACTCGCCCCAGATATTGTTGTTGCCATTGAGAACGCGGAACAGATGACAGTATCAAATACACGCTTAACCCTCGTTCTTGCCCTCAGTTATGGTGCTAGGGATGAACTGGTGATGGCTGCAAAAAACCTGGCAGCCAAAGTTACGGCCGGCACAATGCGTGTCGAAGATATTGATACCAAAGCTTTCAATGATGAACTCTATACATCTGATATCCCTGATCCTGACTTGTTGATCAGAACCAGTGGTGAGCAACGGATAAGCAATTTTTTATTGTGGCAACTTGCCTATACGGAATTCGTCTTTATTGATAAACATTGGCCAGACTTTGCTTCAGAAGACCTGGCTTTGGCGATCAAGGAGTTCGGGCGACGTGAGCGCCGCTTCGGAACCAGTCACGCTTAACCAACCTTTATCCGGGACAAGATTACGGATTGTATCTGCGATCGTAATGATTGTGCCTGCGATTGCGGCCGTTTATTTCGGCCCACCGTGGTTTACAGCCCTTGTCATTGCAGTAGCGATTGCAATGGCTTGGGAATGGTCACGAATGTGTAATCGCGATCCGTTTTGGCTTGTCGTTGGGGCGATCTATATCGCGGTTCCCTGTGGTATTCTGATCTGGCTTCGACAAGATCAGCAAGCCGGTATGATCACTATTTTATGGCTATTCTTATTGGTGTGGAGCGCAGATACCGGTGCCTATATTTCTGGCCGCGCCATTGGTGGACCAAAGCTGGCCCCCCGTATCAGCCCAAACAAAACATGGGCTGGCTTTTTTGGCGGGGTATCGCTTGCCGGCATCGTGAGTGGTGTTTTTGGTTATGTATGGGAAGGCGATGTCATTACATTGTTTCTTTGGGGCGCCGTGATTGCCATTGCCAGCCAGTCAGGGGATCTAATAGAAAGCGCTGCCAAGCGTCACTTTAACGTTAAGGATAGCTCATCGCTTATCCCAGGGCACGGCGGCGTTCTTGACCGTGTCGATGCCCTGATTACAGCCTCTATTGCAGCAGCACTCCTAAAATTCACTTTTGGACGAACAGCAGTACCATGGCTTTAGAGGAAGTATTGAATATCAAAAGCAATGAACGTCGTTCTGTCACAGTTCTCGGAAGCACGGGGTCTGTAGGCACGAGTACGATTGACTTAATTTTACGATCTCCAGGCCGCTTTTCCGTCGATACGCTGACAGGCAATAGCAATGTCGCACTGCTTGCGGAACAAGCTATTCAAGTAAATGCCAAAATGGCTGTGATTGCCGATGAGACACGGTATGACGATCTCAAAGCCGCATTATCAGGGACAAATATCTACGTGAGTGCGGGCCGTAACGCACTTATTGAGGCTGCATCCCGTCCCAGTGACTGGGTCATGGCGTCGATCGTTGGTGCTGCTGGCCTTGCCCCAACCCTCGAAGCCGTCAGACGCGGTGCCGTTGTTGGCCTTGCCAACAAAGAATGCCTTGTTTCAGCAGGCGAATTCTTTTGTCGTGAGGTCGCTGCGGCGAATGCGCGCCTTATTCCTGTCGATTCAGAGCATAGTGCGATCTATCAGGTTTTCGATTTTGAACGGCCAGAGCGAGTTGAGCGTATCATTTTAACGGCATCAGGTGGTCCGTTCCGTGAACGCACACTCGACACCTTGCAGGACGTAACGCCTGCACAGGCCGTCGCGCACCCAAATTGGGACATGGGTGCTAAGATTTCCGTAGATTCAGCAACCATGATGAATAAGGGCCTTGAATTCATCGAGGCCTATCACTTGTTCCCCGTGAACAGTGAGCAGATTGAAATTCTGGTTCATCCACAATCCGTTATTCACAGCATGGTGGAATACGTTGATTCATCCGTACTCGCTCAATTAGGCACGCCCGATATGCGAACACCCATTGCCTATGCACTGGCCTGGCCCGATAGAATGGAAACACCATCGTCTCGGCTAAAACTAGAAGATATTCAGATACTTACGTTTGAAGCGCCCGATCCTGAGCGGTTTCCGGCTATTCGCCTGACACGGGAAGCGCTCAACATTGGCGGAACAGCGCCAACAGTCTTGAACGCTGCGAACGAAATTGCCGTTGAATTGTTTCTAACAGAAAAACTCAGTTTCTTGAACATTGCGCACGTTGTCGAAGAAACGATGCAGCAAATCCCAAGAAGTAACCTGGGCTCACTTGATGATGTTTATGCAATCGATACCGAAGCGCGCCGGGTGGCTGCAGAAATTGCAGCAAAACATACACTTTAAAGTGATCTGGGATTGACGGAGTAACAGCATCAGCGCATATCAAAAGTCCCAATAAGTATAAGATATTTAACAAATAAAGGCCTAAAATGGAATTCGATACTCTCAGCACCGTACTATGGTTCCTCGTTGTACTCTCCGTGATCGTGTTTGTTCACGAGTGGGGCCATTATTACATCGCGCGACGCAATAATGTCCGCGTTGAGGTCTTTTCGATTGGTTTTGGGCCAGAGCTATTTGGCTGGTTTGACAAATCAGGCACACGCTGGCGCGTCAGCGCTATTCCACTTGGCGGTTACGTCAAAATGTTCGGTATGGCAGACGAAGCCGAAACCGACGTCAAAGATGCAGATGCACTAAGAAAGAAAAGCGCAACCGAATTTCTTGAGAATGGCGCTGGTGGGGACGAACCCGCTCATGAATTAACGGACGAAGAAAAAGCCGTCTCATATGCGTATAAGACCGTTGGTCAGCGCGCAGCTATTGTCGTTGCAGGCCCAGCCATCAACTTCATCTTTGCCATCGTTGTGCTTGCTGGTATCGCGATGACGGTTGGCGTACCAAGCGTTAAGGTATCCGTTGGTGAAGTTATGGAAGGCTCCGCCGCTGCTGCAGCTGGCATGGCAAATGATGATGTGATCGTTCGCCTCAATGAAGCGAAAGTCGATGACCCACGTGTGGTTCAGGAAATAATTTCAGTAAGCCCGGGTATGACGCTTCCATTGATTGTTATGCGTGACGGAAACGAAGTTGAGCTGTCAGTGACGCCTCAAACGGCCGATCAAGATGGCAAAGAGGTCGGACGTCTAGGCATTCGTATGCAAGGCGTTATGGGCGATCATCAGCGTCTAAATCCAATTTCAGCCGCATGGTTTGGCGTTGAAAAAACATATACGATTATGGCTCAGGCTTTAAACAACATAGGTAAACTGTTGATTGGGCAGGGGAATTTCAAAGATCTTGGAGGACCCATTGCGATTGCGCAAATGTCCGGTCAGGCTGCTGACCAGGGATATCTTCAGCTGATTTTCTTTACAGCTGTGCTTTCCATTAACCTAGGCTTGATCAATTTATTCCCAATCCCAATCCTAGATGGAGGACATTTACTGTTTATGGGAATAGAAGCCGTACGTGGAAAACCATTGGGCGAACGCGCGCAAGAATATGGTTTTAGAATTGGACTGGCTTTGGTACTACTTCTCATGGTATCTGTGACATGGAATGATATCGTTCGGGCTTTGGGGCTTTAAGGAAAAGTTACTGGAATCCGAAAGGATTAGCATCAAGATGATTGTTTCTTGATGTCTGGGGAGAGAAGAGTGGCGGGCATATTCCGGCTGAGTAAAATTGTGATCATGATAGCGGCCTTGGGGCCGCTTTCGTCGTTAACCATACATGCATCAGCAGCGGATGCCGTTGAAATTGCCCAAGCGGGGACAATCCAAGCCGTTGAGGTCCGCGGTGCACAACGCGTCGACCCAGGTACTGTCTTATCATATTTGGTTATTCAAGAGGGTGATCCCTTTGATCCTCGACAGATCGATAAGTCTCTCAAGAGCTTGTTTGCAACGGGCTTATTTGCGGATATCTCACTTCGCCGCGAAGGCAGCACTCTCGTTGTTAATGTTGTTGAAAATCCAATCATCAACAGAATAGCGTTTGAGGGGAATCACGAGTTAGATGGGGAACTCCTTGAAACAGAAATTTCTCTCCGACCTCGCGTTATTTATACGCGGACCAAAGTTCAGGATGACGTAAAACGTATTTTGACGTTATATCGCCAATCGGGCTTGTTCGCTGCAGCCGTTGAACCAAAAATCATTCAACTCGAGCAAAATCGTATCGATCTGGTCTTCGAAATAAACGAAGGTGCTGAGACTGAAATCGGCAATATTCGCTTCATTGGAAATAAACAATTCTCTGACGGGCGCCTTCGCGAAGTTATTCAAACACGCGAAACTGCCTGGTGGCGTTTCTTTACGACGGATGATGTCTACGATCCCGATCGTATGAATCTGGACCGGGAGTTACTTCGTCGGTTCTATCTCACGAATGGCTATGCTGATTTCAAAGTAAATTCGGCTATCGCTGAACTCACACCAGATAAAAAAGCTTTCTTCATGACGTTCGCTGTTGATGAAGGAGAGCGATATCAATTCGGTGCCGTTGAAGTCGAGGCACGACTTAAAGACCTTAAAGAAACAGAATTAACGACGGCAATTGAAGTCGAAACTGGCGATTGGTATAGCGCCGAAGAGATTGAAAAGACCGTTGATCGACTAACAGAGCTTGTTGGTACGCTTGGTTTTGCATTCGTAGAAATTCGTCCACGGGTTAACCGCGATAGCGACACAAAGACGATCAACGTCAAATACGTTGTTAATGAAGGCCCACGTGTTTTCGTAGAACGCATTGATATTTCCGGAAATATTCGCACCCTCGATAAAGTTATCCGCCGCGAGTTCCGCCTCGTTGAAGGTGATGCCTTTAATGCATCTAAACTGCGACGTTCAAAAAAACGTATTCAAAATCTAGGCTTCTTTGAAAAAATCAACATTGATCAGGTCCCAGGATCAGCACCAGACAAAACTGTCATTACAACAACAGTAGAAGAAAAATCTACGGGGCAAATTGCGATCGGTGCTGGTTTCTCATCAAGCGTTGGTATTCTTGGTAATATTGGACTGACAGAAACGAACTTCCTCGGCAAAGGCCAAAAGGTAGCGCTCAATCTTCAGATCGCTGCCGAAGCATCCGAAATCGACTTTAGCTTTACTGAGCCTTATTTTCTTGGGCGTGAGTTGAGTGCTGGTTTTGATATATTCCGCACAACACGTGATTTACAGGATACAAGTTCATTTGATATCGAACAGCTCGGATTTAAACTTCGGTCTGGGTATCGCATCACAGAAGATTTATCTGAATCATGGAGGTATACGTTCCGTAAATCTGAAATTTCAGATATTGCGAGCGACGCATCTACGCTTATTAAAGCAGAAGAAGGTTCGTCAACTTTATCTGAAATTGGCCATACCATCGCTTATGACAGACGTGACAGTAGGCTGAAACCAACAAAAGGCTATGTGCTTAAACTAGACACGGATCTTGCAGGACTTGGCGGTTCATTAAGTCATGCGAGAAATACCGGATCGGCTGCGACTTATTACTCATTTGCCGATCAGTGGGTTCTCTCGCTTCGAGGCAAGGCTGGGTATATTGTTGGTCTTGGTGAAGACGTTGTGCTATCAGAACGTTATTTCCTTGGTGGTGATGACGTTCGAGGTTTCGAGACATCTGGTCTTGGTCCACGGGATATCGCAACAGATGACTCATTAGGCGGTGAGTGGATGTATTCATCATCTCTTGAGCTAATGTTCCCTACAGGCCTGCCTGAAGAACTTGGGGTTGGTGGACGTGTGTTCACCGATATTGGTACATCCGGCTCATTATCCCCCGTCAACTCAACCACGCGTGACGAGACATCACTTCGAATGGCTATGGGTGCCGGCTTAACATGGGCCTCACCATTCGGTCCTCTCGGGTTTGATTTGGCATTCCCAATATTAAAAGAAGATTTTGATAAAGAAGAATTTGTACGCATTAACTTTGGCACGCAGTTTTAGGAGGCGTCTTTGTTCGTTAGATACTTTGCATTCTCATTAGCCGTATTAATTTCTATGGCCTTTCTCTCACCAAACACCGCGCGCGCGCAGACCGCCGCAGCTGCATCTGGCCCATTTTTTACTGTCCTTGATATTGGTAAAATTCGCCGTGACGCCGCTTCTGTTAAGTCTATTCGCGAGCAAATTATTAATTATCAAAATCAGCTTCAGAGCGAGATCCAAAAAGAACAGGATGCCGTTCGTAAAGCACAACAAGAATTGGCAAAGAAACAGACATTGCTTGCACCTGAAGCCTTTGCTGATGAGCGCCGGAAATTTGAACAACGCATCGTTGGCGTTCAACAAATGGTTCAAGATCGTCGCCGGAAATTAGAAGAAGCACAAACGAATGCCATGCTTCAAGTCGAACGTGCCCTGAACGAAATTGTCACACGTATGGCTGAAACAAGGGGTTATGACGTCATCATCCGATTGGCTCCAGTCGTTTATTTAAAAAAGTCTCTGGATATCACGAGTGATGTGTTGAAAGAGCTCGATAAAACACTTCCGACGGTCAACGTCGCACTACCGGCTAAGTAAAATCGATGGCGGATTCCCGGTTCTTCAAAAATGCCGGGCCTTTCGCTCTGGCACAAATTGCCGAAGCGGCAGGTGCCGAGATTGTAAACGCTGAGAGTTGTGATCATCTTATTACTGACGTCGCACCACTTGAGCAGGCCAGCCCAGATACTTTAAGTTTTCTCGATAATCGAAAATATCTAGAAGCATTCAAGGAAACTAAAGCAGGGGCATGCATTGTATCACCTGATATGGTGGATCACGCGCCTGATGGCATCTGCCTTCTTGTCACCAAGACGCCATATCATGCATATGCACGCGTCGCGCAATTATTCTATCCATCTCAAAACGGTCAAGGAAATGTATCAGCAGCGGCGCATATTTCCAAAAGCGCGACCGTTCATGAAACTGCAGATGTTGCTGCAGGTGCTGTCATTGAAGACAATGCTGACATTGCTGCCGGGTGCGTCATTGCTGCTAACGCCGTGATTTGCAAAGGCGTCACAATTTGCGCAAATACGCAGATCGGCCCAAACGCATCCATCGCCAACGCAATCATTGGATCAAACACGATTATTCATGCAGGCGTGCGTATCGGCCAAGATGGCTTTGGGTTTGCAATGGGCCTAGGTGGACATGAAAAAGTCCCTCAATTAGGCCGTGTCATCGTTGGCGATCATGTCGAAATTGGTGCGAATACAACAATTGACCGAGGTACAGGGCCAGATACAACGATTGGCAATGGTACGAAAATCGACAATCTGGTCCAGATTGCCCACAATGTTCAGATTGGACAAAATTGTGTTCTCGTCAGTCATGTTGGTATTTCGGGGAGCACCGAGCTTGGTGATTTTGTCCTGCTTGCAGGGCAAGTTGGTGTTGCAGGCCATCTAAAAATTGCGAGTGGCACGCGCGTAGCGGCTCAAAGTGGCGTTATGCGTAACATACCTGTAGCTCAGGAAATGGGCGGTAGCCCAGCAAAACCAGTACGAAAATGGTTAAAGGAAGTCGCAACACTTGAGCGACTTGCACAGAAGAAGAAGGATTGAGGAATGGACGCAGAAAACACTTCTGTCGGCACGGAAGTCGGCATTTCAGGTATTATGGAGCGCATTCCGCATCGTTATCCATTTTTATTGATTGATCGTGTGATCGATATTCACCCTGGTGAAAGTGCAATCGGGATCAAAAACGTCACCGTAAATGAGAATTTCTTTCAGGGTCACTTCCCTGAACATCCGATCATGCCGGGCGTATTGATCGTTGAAGCCATGGCGCAAACGGCTGCTATTGTTGTTATTGAAGGCATGGACAAGGCTTCTTCTGATAAGCTCGTCTATTTCATGTCGATTGATAACGCACGCTTTCGTAAGCCGGTGCTTCCTGGCCACACACTTCATCTCCATGTCACCAAAGAACACGGACGCGGGAAAGTCTGGCGCTTTAAGGGTGAAGCAAAGGCTGATGGTGTGTTGATGGCTGAAGCAACCTTCACAGCAATGATCATGGATAAGCCAAGCCAGGAAACAACATGACTGACATTCATCCGACCGCAGTTATCGATCCCGCTGCGGAAATTGGCAAAGATGCCAAGATCGGCGCCTACTGTGTTATTGGACCAGACGTAAAGCTTGGCGATAACATAGAGCTGATGTCACATGTTGTTGTCGCCGGACACACGACAATCGGTCCAGAAACGAAGATATTCCCATTTTCATCCATTGGCCATCAACCCCAGGATTTAAAATTCAAAGGCGAGGTTTCCAGACTCGAGATCGGTGCCAAAAACGTCATTCGTGAACACGTGACAATGAACCCGGGTACTGACGGTGGTGGCTTGCTCACAAAGCTTGGCGATGAATGCTTGGTTATGGTCGGCGCACATGTGGCCCATGATTGTATGGTTGGAAATAACGTTATTCTCGTCAATGGGGCGACACTTGGTGGTCATGTCGTCATTGATGATTGGGCGATTATCGGCGGCCTGTCTGCAGTTCATCAGTTCGTCCGTATCGGCTGTCACGCGATGATTGGTGGCAAAACGGGTGTCGAACATGATGTGATTCCTTATGGCATTGTGACCGGAAACCGTGCGCGCCTTGAAGGTTTGAATATTGTCGGATTGAAACGGCGCGGATTCTCACGTGATCTTATCCATGAAATTCGCAAAGCCTATCGACTGATCTTTGCCGAAGAAGGAACGATGTCCGAGCGTGTTGCTGATGTCGTAGAAGATTTCAAAGACAACGAACCTGTAATGGAAATCATCGATTTCATCCGGAGTGACTCATCACGCCGGATTTGCCAGCCGCACATGGACGATGCCGCCTAAGAAAATTGGCATTCTTGCTGGTGGTGGCGCGTTACCATGCCGCATTACGGATGCATGCGACAAAAACGATCAGGCATATCATGTCGTCGTCTTTGAAGGGCAGGGCGATCCCGACGCTTTTGTAGGCAAACCTCATGATATCATTCGCTTGGGCGCCGGTAGTGCAACGATCAAATGCTTTCGAAAGAACGGTTGTGATCATGTTGTCATGGCAGGTGCCATTCGTCGGCCTTCCGTCGCAGAATTAAGACCTGACTGGTGGGGCATAAAATTCTTTGCAAAGTCTGGCGCACAAGTACTCGGCGATGATGGGCTTTTACGTGCCCTCATCAACGCGCTAGAGGGTGAGGGTTTCACTGTCATTGGGGCTGATGATCTGGTGCCTGAGCTTTTGATGCCACAAGGCCTTATCGCAGATATTCAGCCCAACGACCTTAATAAACAAGATATTGAAATTGCGATCAAAGCGGCTTTATCTCTTGGTGAACAAGACATTGGGCAAGCAGCCGTTGCCTCAAAAGGTGATATCATTGCACGCGAAAGTGCCGGCGGTACAGATGCGATGCTCAAGGAATTGGTGGCCGTAAGTAACACCGGGGGCGTATTGGCAAAAACCCTCAAACCTAACCAGGAGCGCCGGGTTGATCTGCCAACAATAGGTCCAGAGACCATTATCAATGCGCACGCTGCAGGCCTTAAAGGTATCGCAGTGGAAGCGGGGAATGCATTTCTGCTTGAGCTTGATGAGACCGTAGCAAAAGCAAATGACTTGGGCGTATTCCTTGTGGGTACAGATGCAGAGGGCCATTGGTCATGAGCGCCCCATTACACGTTTATCTGATTGCCGGAGAGCCGTCGGGAGATATCCTCGGCATGCGTTTGATGACGGCGATCCGTGCTTCAAGCACATCTGAGAATATTTCATTCTCGGGCGTCGGTGGTCCGCTTATGGAAGGAGAGGGACTTACGAGCCTTTTCCCCATGAGCGACTTAACCGTCATGGGCTTAACCGAAGTCCTGCAGCGCATTCCAAAGATCTTTGGACGTATTCGCCAAACAGCTGCCGATATCCGGGCAAAGAAACCAGATGTCATTGTCACGATTGATGCGCCTGATTTTTGTTTTCGGGTCGCGAAGCGATTATCTGGCATGAATATTCCTATTGTTCATTATGTCGCGCCTTCGGTGTGGGCATGGCGACCGGGTCGCGCCAATAAAGTGGCCAAGCTTGTAGATCACGTGATGTGTCTGCTGCCATTTGAACCGCCGTATTTCGAGCGTGCTGGTGTCGATGCCACGTTTGTTGGGCACTCAATCCTTGAAAGCGGTGCTAGGGATGGGGATGGAGTTGCCTTCAGACGCACGCACGGCATCCCTGAGACAACACCTGTCCTTGTGGTCTTGCCAGGAAGCCGTAAAGGCGAGGTATCGCGCTTGCTGAGCATATTTGGCGAAACGGTTAAACAAGCACAAGCCACGATTGAGGGCTTACAGGTTATCATCCCCACAGTCGGTAACGTCGTGGACGCTGTGCGCACGGGAACGCAAGAATGGTCAAAGGCACTCATTGTCGAGGGTGAAGCTGAAAAATACGACGCATTTGCCGCTGCCAACGCCGCATTAGCCGCAAGTGGGACGGTCTCGCTAGAATTGGCGATGGCTAGGGTGCCGAGCATCATTGGTTATCGGTTGTCGCCACTGACGGCGATGGTCGCAAGGCGGTTGATCCGCGTCAAATATGCGTCAATTGTGAATATCATTTTGGACCGCGAGGCGATGCCTGAGTTTATCCAGGAAAAATGCACAGCAGATCAAGTGGCTCCCGCACTGATTAATCTGCTGCAACCCGGTCAACATCGTGATCAGCAATCGGGTGATATCGCCCAAGCGCTAAAAGCACTACAATCTGGCGATACGCCGCCATCTAAGGCTGCGGCCAAGGTGGTTATAAAAGTCGCAGGTTGATTTGCTGGCGTTCCAGAATAAGACAAAATTATAATAAACGCGCCCATTTCACATATCCGTCACCCCGGCGAAGGCCTGGGTCTAGGATGAAGATAAAATCTGATCAATTGAGCCTGAGTTCATGAATTGCTCTGGATTCCGACCTGCGCCAGAATGACGATCTACGTTATCTTTCAACACATTGCCCAGATAAAGGAATTGCTTTTTCCCCAAAAGAAAAGCGGCGTAGGGTTGCCCCCACGCCGCTTAAGACTTGACCTATTGTAAGCGCTTAGCGCTTATCAACTGCAACGTAATCGCGTTGCTCAGCGCCCGTAAACAGCTGACGAGGACGGCCAATTTTCTGACTTGGATCCTCAATCATCTCATTCCATTGCGCAATCCAACCCACTGTACGTGCAACAGCAAACAATGCTGTGAACATGGTTGTTGGAATACCCATTGCCTTAAAGATGATGCCTGAATAGAAATCGACGTTTGGATAGAGCTTCTTCTCGATAAAGTAGTCGTCCTCAAGGGCGATTTTCTCGAGTTCAAGCGCGATCTCAAGCAATGGCTCATTATGAACACCAAGAGCATCCAGAACCTTATGGCACTGGGTGCGCATAACGCGTGAGCGTGGATCGAAGTTCTTATAGACCCGGTGACCAAAGCCCATCAGACGGAATGGATCGTTTTTATCCTTAGCTTTAGCAACAAACTTATCAACGTTCGATTTATCACCAATTTCCTCGAGCATCTTAAGCACAGCTTCGTTAGCGCCGCCGTGTGCAGGACCCCACAAAGATGCGATACCCGCAGAGATACAAGCAAATGGGTTTGCCCCAGATGAACCTGCCAAGCGAACTGTCGATGTCGACGCATTCTGCTCATGGTCAGCGTGAAGGATAAGGATAACGTCCATAGCACGTGCTAGGACTGGATCCATCTCGTATTCTTCACATGGATTTGAGAACATCATATGCAAGAAGTTCTCAGCATAGCGAAGCTTGTTCTTTGGATACACGTAAGGCTGTCCAAGATTGTATTTGAAAGCCAAAGCCGCAATTGTCGGCATCTTCGCAATCATGCGATACGAAGCGATCATACGGTGCTTTGGATCGCTGATGTCTTGTGAGTCGTGATAGAACGCTGACAGCGCGCCAACCATACCACACATAACGGCCATAGGGTGCGCATCACGACGGAAGCCACGCAGGAACGTCTGCATCTGCTCATGGATCATCGTGTGATACGTAATGTCATGCTCAAACTTCACTTTCTGCTCACCACTTGGCAGGTTGCCATAAAGCAGCAAATAGCAGACTTCCATAAAGTCGGAATGTTCAGCCAATTGTTCGATCGGATAGCCCCGATACAGCAGAACGCCTTCATCACCATCAATATAGGTGATTTTGGACTCGCAACTGCCCGTTGACGTGAAGCCAGGATCGTACGTAAAGCAGCCAGTTTCGGCATAAAGCTTACGAACATCGATTACATCGGGTCCAAGCGAGCCATGCATAACTGGTAAATCCCAGCTACTGCCGCTCTGATTATCCGTCAGGGTAAATGTTCTTTCGTTACTACTCATTCAGGTCTCTCCTCTGTTGAACGCCATTTTAGGTAGTCAAAACGGCGTGCACGACCAGTATCAGTTGGCCGTGTCGTTTAATTTCGCAACGACTTACTTTACGTCGTCTAAGCGTGCCAATGTCTCATCGCGGCCTAATACGGCCATCACTTCAAATACACTTGGCGAAACGCTGCTGCCTGTAAGGGCTGCGCGCAGTGGTGGTGCCACTTTTCCCAACTTCAACGAACATGCTTCAGCATAGGATTTAGCGGTATTTTGGACGGTTTCCTCCGTCCAATCTTCAACACCTGCGAGCTGAGCGCGCATCTTAGAAATGTGTTTACGCGCTTCAGTATCTAGAATTTGCGCCGCTTTTTCATCGAGTGAAAGCGGGCGTAAAATAGCATAAAATTTAGCGTTATCAGTAAGTTCTACTAAGTTCTTCGCCCGTTCTTTTAAGCTATTCATACCCTTTTTTACCCGAGCAGCAGCCCCTTCGGCAAGCATTCCGTTAAATTCAGATTTCAGGCGCTCCATAATGAGGTCACCCAATTGATCATTATCCATCTGACGGATGTAATGGCTATTAAGGGATTCGAGCTTTGCAAAGTCGAACCGTGCAGCCCCTTTACCGACGGCATCCAGCCCAAACCATTCAATTGCCTGAGCCGTAGATATGATTTCTTCGTCACCATGTGACCAGCTGAGACGCATCAGGTAATTGCGCAGTGCCTCTGGCAAATATCCCATATCCCGGTAGGCATCGACGCCCAATGCGCCATGACGTTTTGATAGCTTGGCGCCATCGGGGCCGTGGATCAGCGGGATATGCGCAAACTCGGGCAGGTCCCAATCCATGGCTTTGAATAATTGGACCTGACGAAAAGCGTTCACGAGATGGTCGTCGCCTCGGATCACATGTGTGATTCCCATATCATGATCATCGACAACAACTGCCAACATATAAGTTGGCGTGCCATCGCCGCGCAGTAAAACCATGTCATCAAGCTGTTCGTTAGTAATTTCAACCTTACCCTGAACGAGATCTTCGATCACTGTCATGCCTTCAAGCGGGGCTTTAAGCCTTACCGTCGGGGCAACGCCAGCAGGGGCTTCTGATGGATCGCGATCACGCCAGGTGCCGTCGTACATACGCTTATGGCCTTCAGCACGGGCCTTTTCACGCATGGCAGTCAATTCATCTGGGGTGCAATAGCATTTATACGCCATCCCTTTAGCGATTAACGCTTCAGCAACTTCCTGGTGGCGCTTGTATCCTTCGAATTGGGAAATGGCGTCACCATCCCAATCTATACCAAGCCAGCTCAGGCCATCGTAAATCGCAGCCACGGCCTCATCTGTTGAACGTGCCCGATCTGTATCTTCGATCCGCAGCAAGCATTTGCCACCATCACCATATTGTTCATGGTGCTTTGCAAACAGCCAGTTAAAGAGCGCTGTGCGGGCACCGCCAATATGAAGAAATCCAGTCGGCGAGGGAGCAAATCGGGTAACAACAGGCATATAGTTTCCTTGGTATTGCGCTTGGCTCAATGACCAAGCGAGGGCTTTTTAACACAAATATCTCGCGTGTGCAGCATAATCACGCACATGTGTTACAAATAATCACAACTATTCTGATGCGCGTGCCATTCAAGCTGGCTGAAAATCAAGAAAATCGACTAAACCTTACATAGGTATTGGATGGCGCATTTCCAATATCACCAACGCTATTTGTCCATTCTGATACAAGAGCGCGCCCAATAGATTCTATGGCTTCCCGTCGGATTAGGGGTGGGTATTGTCGGATATTTTGAGTTGCCTTTCGAGCCATCAATTTAGCCAAGTATCGCGTTCTCCCTCAGCTTTGGCATTCTTCGCTTTGTCAGCACGCGAGATTTTTGGAAAATGTGTACCGTTTTCGGATTAATGATCTCTCTTGGCTTCGCAATCGCACAATGGCGAAGCCAGAATGTTCATGCACCAATCCTCAAACATCAGCTTGGGCCTGTTATTGTGCAGGGCGAAATTATGCGCATTGAACCCACGTTAATGGGCGGCAAAGTCATTATAGACGCGCTGCAGATTGCGCGTTTACCACAAGACCAGACACCCCGGCGTGTGCGTCTGACCCTCAAAAGTAAAACACCTCAGTTAACGAATTACAGCCCGGGCGATATGATCTCGGCATTGGCTATTCTAAGGCCACCACCGCCACCAGCCATGCCGGACTCATTCTACTTTCAACGCAGGGCTTATTTTAAAGAGATCGGGGCCTATGGGTTTGTTTTGGGCGAGTTCACACGTATCGGCAAAAGTGAAAGCGACGGCCTTAATAGCCTCAGCAACAAAATAGAACACCTCCGACAGCAAATATCCGAGCATGTACGCAATGCTAACCCAACACCGACAGGTGCCGTTGATGCGGCATTGCTGACCGTGCATCGCGGCTACATACCTAAACCAACCCTTGAGGTCATCAGAGATGCAGGAATTGCGCATTTGCTGGCGATCTCTGGCCTTCATATCGGTTTGGTTGCCAGTATAGTCTTTGGGGGTGTGAGGCTTTTACTCGCAACGCCACTGGCAATGAGATTGCAGGTCAACGGCAAGAAGGTTGCCGCACTCGTCGCGATCCCAGCCGCATTTTCTTACGCCATTCTTGCTGGATTTACCGTGCCTACGGAGCGCGCCTTACTGATGACATGCCTGATACTCGTCGGCGTCCTCATTGATCGTCGGCACTAACGATGCGAAGCGTCTGCTGGGCTGCTATGATTGTCCTGCTGTTCTCTCCGGAAAGTCTTGTTGGGCCTGGATTTCAAATGTCATTTGCCGCGGTTACGGCGTTAATTGCAGTATACGGATGGGCTTCAGACCGCAGGCGCGCCGATATTGAGAGACATCGTCACCGAGGCATCATCGGAAAGGGTGCTCGCTACTTTGGTAGCATCATGCTGACAACGTTGATCGCTGGATTGGCGACCTCACCGTTTGCCGTATATCACTTTCAGCATGTCGATGTCTTCGGCCTGATCACAAACGCAATTGCTGTCCCCATCGCCGCCCTTTGGGTTATGCCAGCCGGTGTCCTTACAATGGTCAGCATGCCATTTGGTCTCGATGGCGTGCCGCTTTGGATTATTTTTCAAGGCATTGATCTTATCTTGGCCAGTGCCACATGGATCGCTGCCTTACCCGGTGCCGCCGCTGACGTCGTAGCCTCTTCGATACTTAGCCTCTGCCTTGTCACCGCTGGGGGCTTATGGCTGACGCTGTGTCTGCCAAGTATATGTGCAATACCGTGCAATGCTGTCTTTAAATGTAATTTATCTTATTGTTATTAAATAATAAATTTATTATAATGGCTTATGCTGTATTATGATATCTTGAACATAATGTGGGGCTAAATGTGGGGCTGACATGGCTAACTTAACAGATTTTAAAGCAAAGCATATTAAACCAACAGATAAACCACTTGCTGATGGTACTGTGTCAGGCTTACGCCTTATGCCAGGTAGAGTTAATGGTCATGGTAAGTGGGAATTACGGTTTGTATCACCGGCAACAAACAAGCGCCGAGATATGGGCCTTGGTACTTATCCAGAGATAAGCATTATAGAGGCCCGAATGGCTGCAAGTGCAGCCCGAGATCAGATGCGTAATGGCATTGATCCAATAGAAGAGCGGAAGAGTAATGTTAAGGCTAGTATCTTACATACTCAGGCACTTACATTCGAAGATGCAGCCAGAAAGGTCCATGCGGACCTTAAGCCGGGTTGGAAGAATCCTAAGCATGCAGCGCAGTGGATCACGACACTAGAAAGGTTCGTATTCCCTAAAATTGGTCCACGTAAAGTTAAGGACCTAAAGGCAAAAGACTTTGCCGATGCACTAACCATCATTTGGATTGAGAAACCGGAGACAGCTTCGCGTGTTAAGCAACGATGTTGTGTTGTCATGGACTGGTGTGTTGCCCAAGAAATGTGTGAGACGAACCCCATTAGCGTTGTAGCTAAGCTATTACCGAAGCAACCAGCAGCCCGTGAACGGGTCGTACACCAACCGTCTATGGCATGGGCAGATCTACCTGGGTTTGTAGAAAGTGAACTAAGAAATGGTCAAAGCATTCTAAGCAAACTGATGTTAGAGTTCTTAATACTCACGGCTGCACGTTCTGGTGAAGTAAGGGCAATGGTTTGGGATGAAGTCGACCTTGATAATGCAGTCTGGACGGTCCCTGCAAGCCGTATGAAGGCCAAGGTGGAGCATCGTTTGCCATTGTCGGTACGTGCAGTTGAAATCCTATCAGCGCAGCAAGCTAAGGCCGGACATCCAACGCTAGTGTTTCCATCTATCCGGGGCAAAGTGCCAAGTGACATGATCCTAACCAAGTTCTTACGTGATCATAATATAATGAGCAGTGATGGAAAACGTACGGCTACCGCTCACGGGTTTAGGTCGAGTTTCAGGAACTGGGCCTCTGAACATGGCTATCCACGTGACTATGCTGAACGCGCATTAGCACATACCATACGTAACCAAGTCGAGGCCGCATATCATACTACTGACCTACTAGATCAACGCCGGGGCATGATGGAAGCATGGTCACAACATGTTTGTGGTACCGCAGACCACGGAGACAAGGTGGTTTATTTTAATCCATAGATAGTAGTTGTAGCTTACTGTATTATACCGTATATTGTATTCGTTGTAATACATTTAACTTCGATAAAGCTGGCGGGCCGGTCCTTGCTGGTGATTAACCACAGTTAATAGCTGTGCTGGGGAGTTAGGGACGTTCCTGGTGGTGGATGACGTAATAGCCTGCGGACCAGAGAAGTAACCAAAAGTCGTATTTGCCAACTTACACTGATTGAGTTCAATGCCTTCGTGCCAATTGCTCTTTCGTAAATGATGGCTTTTATCTTTTTGGCTGCAGACACCCCGCAACAGTAGACGCAGCAGATGTTCTAAGGAACAACTGCCATGAATACTTTAAACACGGTGAGTGACACACCTTCAAATGATCACAATCAAGTACAGGCTATTACTACCTCACTACCTATCTCAGAGCGATTGTATCTGAGAGCTAAAGACGGAGCTGACTACCTCAGCATTTCCAAATCACATTTCCATGCACTTGTTCGTGACGGAGTACTACCGCAGGGGAAAATGATCTCTCCAGCAGTACGTGTTTGGAAGCGTACCTCACTAGAATCAGCTGCTGAACAAATGTGGGGAGGAGTATAATGAAAGCCCCCAACACCCATACTGTGGATGCTGAGGCTCTCGATATTGACAACGAGACTATAGCACAATCCAGTGAATCTGACACCCAAAACATTGCAACCGTTACCGTGCTTAGAACTGCTGAACCATGCAATAAAAAAATATGCTTGAATGAAGTAACAGGTGATCCTGAAAAAATTCCGCTAGCACATATCTCTTATGCGGAGGCCACAACGCATGAAGTACCAGACACAGCCTCTCTTCGCTCTCTTCTCGAAACAGTGAGTGAGCAGACTGATCGGGCTGTAACCCTATGCTCATTTAACGGTATTCCAGCAGGAGAACCATTTACTATTCTTTCAACAATAAAGATGCGAGAGCGACTAAATTACCTGTAGATTCAGCGACTCCCGATACGGCGGTAGAGTTCGATGGAAAGTACTATACGACACGTGAAAAGAAAAACTGCACTCCATCTAGTTGGACATATTTTGACTACGACAAGGTTAAAGGTATGCCCAAAAAGCTGTTATCCAATAAACCAGAAGTATGGTTGAAAATGATGGGTAAGTTAGTGCCTGGATTTAATGAGGCTGATAAGGTGTTGGTGGGCAGCACGAGTGCTAGGATTTCTTATCACGACACCCCCGCTTTCGATGGTGGTTGGCACTGCTTTGTGCAGGTGAAGAATGCTGATGATGTAGAGGACTTTGGCAAACGCTTGTTAATGCACTCGCTGTCCACAGAGTATGGTTTTATGCGTGAAATATACTCTAGAACTACTGGCGAAGTTGTTGGACATAGACCATGGACTATCTTTGACCCATCAACATTCAGTCGTGAGCGGCTCCTGTTTGAAGGGAAACCCGTCATAGAAGGCAAAGGCTTAGACGTGTTCCCTGCGGACATCCAGATTATTGGAGGCAAATCATGAGACAACTAGATACAAGCCTCCTAACAGTAGCCTCAAAGGACTTGGGACAAATTTCACGGCAATATGGACTGACAGTCAGTGGAAGCAGTGGAAGTGTGTCGCTGATCAATAATTCTGACCTCACACATGATACTGAATTTGACACCAAGCATGGCATTATGACCTTGGAGCAATTTAAGGACAGCAATCATCAGAAGGTACGTTGTCAGGCAAAATTCAGACCAGACAGCTCAAGTTGGAACGGATACCTGGGAAAACATAAAGATGGCTCCCCGTTTGATTACGATAATGGCACTCACATCAAGTACGTCTTACCTGCCCACTTGATTGCTAATGGGCTATGGAGCCGCCATAACCGACCACTGACGGATACCGGTAATGCTGAGCGATTTGTAGATCTGGCTAATGGTGGCTGTCGATATATCTCTGAGCTGAGTAAGTTTATTGTCTTCATTGATTATATGTGGAGGCATGCCTTAATCTCAGAAATAGAGTTGGCGACCAAGACTGTAGCCAGAAGTATCCTTAATGAAGCTGTAGCTTGTTCTAGTGACCCGGTGAGGGCTGAACTAATCAGCTGGCAGAAATTTTCAGAAAGCAGGTCCGGCAGAAGGAATATGTTGGAGTTGGTCAAGGGTGAGCTTTCCTTACCGTTTTCAAATATTGACGATAACAAGGACCTTATTGGCTGCAAAAACGGTGTTGTGGATCTCCAGTCACAAACACTGCTTCCACCAAACCGTGATAACTTTGTTGTCAGCAAGATGGCTGTATCTTTTGACCCAGAAGCAAAGGCACCGCGTTTTTTACGGTTCATTGAGGAAATAACTGATGGTGACAAATAGGTTGCCAGATATCTGCAGTGTGTCTTCGGAATGATGTTATTGGGGGAAAATCCCAAGCAGATCATGTTGATGCTGGTCGGGCATGGCTCCAACGGCAAATCTCTGCTTCTAGAAATCATGCTCGACATATTTGGTGACTACGGCATTTCAGTTGAGCCAGAGTTGTTTTTGGAAAGCCGGAACGCTGATGCTAGTAGGCCCCGCCCTGAAATAGTCAAGTTGGCCGGGAAGCGCCTATGTGTAACATCAGAGCCGCCCAAGGGGTTCGGGTTGAATGAGAACCTTATTAAGCGTCTTACAGGCGGTGACACTCTCAGCGCACGGATACCTTACGCAAAAGAAGAGGTCAGCTTCAGGCCTAGCATTGTGCCAATTATGAGCAGCAATCACGATGTTCGAATAGAAGGTACCGATCATGGAATCTGGAGGCGTATTAAACAGGTACCCTTCGATGTTAAATTTGAGCCCGATAAGGAGAAGGGGCTGGATCAAAAGTTATTAGCCGAGAGAGATGGCATCTTTAATTGGCTGCTGGAGGGGGTGAATGCGTATCTTACAGATGGCCTCACAGAACCTCCGGCGATAGTTGAGAACACGGAACGCTATCGTTCTAGCCAGGATGTGGTTTCTGAATGGATTACAGATTGTTGTTTAATCAATCAGGGTGACGATAAGCAGATAAAACTCTACGGATCTTACTTGGCATGGTGCAAATCCAATAACTACAGGTGTTTGGAATCAAGGGATCTTTACGCAGAGTTGCGAGGCAAAGGATTTACTGTAGACAGGACTAAAAATGGTAAGCCCGTGGTAGGTCTGAAGTTAAAATAACAAGCCATCCCAACCATCCCATTTTGGCCATTTAGAAAAAAACCTATATAGAGACCTTATAGAATAGTTTTTTTGAAACGGCGATTTTGGGATGATTGGGATGCTTTTGCTTGTTGCTTAATCCCTAACAGTTCTACCAGGGCTACAAAACCCGGAAATCCAAGCAGGTCAACTTCACTGATTCACCCCCTCGCCAATCAACCGTTATTCCAGACTCACGATGGCTGGGTTATTAGCTCCCCCACCATCGACCGCATATTAAAACATCACCAAACACTGGCCATGACGCCGAAGAGGGAATGCTTAATATTACGGTGTTACGGAGACTGGACCAAGCCACATACAAACGGCACGTTTAATGTTGGATTTTGTCACTTTTTTAGATCCAGCCATTAGGCCGTTATGATGCCGATAAGCACATACGCACTCAGAGTCCTGAAATGACTCGTGTGAGTCCATTGACCATTTTAGGTGCCCGAACCACCTGACGGCTGCTTATGCCGCTCCTGAGTCCATTTTGGGAATCCTGGAGGTGTTCAGGCTAATGCTACCCACTGCTATTCAATAAAAGGAAAAGCAATATGGCTATAGATCAACCTGCGCAAGTCCAGACATAACCGCCACAGGAAGCCGCCAGGACTCCACTGAGTCGATGATAATAGAATTGGCAGCTTAACACAGCCAACAATCACCGATGCCCATCAGGGAGTCTAATATAGCCACACAGGAGCACATGCAGCTGACATCCCGTTCCTAGACGTAGCGTAGGAGATGGAATGGGGTAGCCAATGATCAAAAAAGCGGACATCGACTTCCGCTTACCCTGTGAATGCAGACATTAATCCTAAGTGCTGATATAGTCTGCTAATAGCCATAAGCAGTCATTGGTTATACATCATCACGGTTAGCCGGATGACCTCGGGCGACGTCTTGAAATAGCGAAATGGGTTTGAGTTTTTCATATCTAAAAAATAGGCGGAGTGGCTATTTTGGTCAAAGCGGATTTTAATCTGACAATGCCTTTATGAGTGTTGTTGATCAATCCCGCATGTTCGATTCTCCTATTCCACGTCCATTATTTCATTATTGAAACTCCAAGATTTATATATATAAACGGAACACATGCGCCGTCATAATTTGTAGAGCGAAACTGATTACCGCTCACCTAAGGAGTAAATTAATGACCAACCAACAAGAACAAACAAAATCATTCTTCAAAGGTCATGCTGAAGCATGGCAGAAAAAAGCAGAAAATAGCCTTTACACCGTTATTAACGATAGGCATCGAGCCGCCCATAAGACACTGGACTTGTATCCCACTGGGGCCCGTCTGCTTGATGTTGGATGTGGAACCGGTCAACTTGCTATTGAAGCGGCATTAAAGAATTTTGTATCTGTAGGTATCGATTTTGCCGAAGAGATGGTTACAATTGCACGCAAAAATGCTGCTGATACTGGCTCAAAGGCTTCTTTTGAGTCTGGTTCTATCTTCGATTATCACCCAAGCCAGAAGTTCGACGTCATCAGTGCAATGGGCTTTATCGAATATATTTCCTTGGAACAACTTAATGAGCTGTTGGGCTTTTCCTTCGATCATCTTTGTGATGGAGGTTGCATTTCAATTGGCTCACGTAATCGGCTGTTCAATGTGACAACCTATAACGAATACACTAAAATTGAGCAAAAATTAGGCACTATTGATAAATTAATGCAGGAAGCTAATATTGCAATAATTTCTTCTAATATTGATGAATATTTACACAATATTAGGTCATTTATCTCAGACACAGAATTCGTACACAATGAAACCCATCCGATCACAGGTATCGACGTACAAACACGATACCAGTTCACCCCAAGCGATCTTTTAGAGAAGGTAGAAAAGGCAGGATTCAAAGTAACAAATATTTATCCAGTAAATTATCACGCATTTAATCCTGCCGTTGAAAATGCGGAAATTATTTCGATTAAAGCAGAAATCGCCGAACTAGTATCTGTTAAACATCAATCTGACTTTCGCCTTCTTCCAAATTCTTCTTCTTTTGTTCTTGAGGCTAAAAAATGCCCCTAGACATAGTTATGTATCATTATGTTCGACCCATATCAAAATCGGCGTACCCAAGCATAAAAGGACTTGAGCTGGACGGCTTTCATAGACAGCTTGATTTTTTTCAAAAACATAAGAAGTTGGTTACAACAGCCGATGTGATAGATGCTGTTTCCAATAAGCGAGATCTGCCCAAAGATTCTGTTTGGTTGACATTCGATGACGGTTACAAGGACCACTGCGAATTCGTTGCACCAATCTTAATAAAAAAAGGGATAGATGCAGCCTTTTTCCCTGTATCTGATTCCTACCAATCGCTGCAAATTTTGGATGTTAATAAGATTCATTTGATTTTGGCTTTAGTTGGATCAGATGAAAATTTGATCGAGATCCTCAAATTAAAAATGAAATCTGAGGGTTATGTCAAAATAGACTTTGATCACTTATGGCACTCGACCGATAAGTTCAGCCGGCACGACACAGAAGAAGTTATTTTCTTTAAAAGAATGCTCCAAAGGGATCTGCCTCTTGATGTCAGAAGTCGTATCTTAAACTCAATTTTTGAAGAAATTGTCGGGAAGACGGAGAGGGAAGTGGCAATCGAACTCTACATGTCTGAAAGTGAACTTGTTTCTCTTCATAATCAGGGATTTACTATCGGATCTCATACCGCTAGTCATCAGTGGCTGAATAGCCTTAATTATGACGATCAGAAAACCGAAATCGATAAGTCACTGAAAGCGCTTAAGCGAATTGTACCTAACATATCTCAATGGATCATGTGTTATCCATACGGTGCGTATAATGAAGACACTTTAGACCTGTTAAATCTAAATAATTGCGCACTGGCACTGACCACTAAAGTTGGCTCAGCGAATTTATTATTACAACATAAATTTGAATTGCATCGGCTAGATACAAACGATTTTCCTCAGTAAAAATTACAATCGTGATTTTTCTGAATACAACGAGTTCCTAATTACAATTGGTCAATTTGATTGTAATCGCAGTGAAAAAATTAAGTTATGTTCACTGCGTTGTGCATCTTCACATCATTTTCGTCGTCCCAAAAATACTGAACACCTCATGCCATGGTGACCTGCCCCACTTGAGTGGTCCAGTTTGAATGTTAGTGCATCATCCAACTTCAGATCCGAACTCCACCCTGTGATACTAATGATCGTAGTACTGAAATGACTGCACGCGACTTAACGTAAAGCCTTTCCTTGATGTTGATATTTGCCGTAGAAAATTTTAATCGTCTAGGTGCGAACTCAGAAAACTCACTAGCGCTGATTTAGGCCAGAATAGCCCCCCCCCAGTATCATCCCTAACGATCCTTTACACAGATGGCTAAAGCCATTCGGGACATTCAACAAAACTCGACTGTCTTTATGCACCAAGCAGTGCCTAACGGCACTTAGGTATTACGTAAACCTTACATAACGGGAGAACCCCAATGAAAACCATCAACATGATTGCCAGCACGATCCAAGAATTCCTTGGTGTATTCAGCAACCTTGCAGGAGGCCTCAATGAAGGCTCACTGATCTTCAAGGATGGCATGGAGCAGGCACGTAGGCAGCAGCTTCAAGAGTACGAAGAGCAGCTGAAAATAGTAAGCAACTAACCACCAGCAGGGGCCTTCGGGTCCCTGTTTCGTTTGTAAAACCCGCACATAAGGAGAGAGACGACATAACCTCATAAACACAGATCCATCCCTGCGGGATTAAGGCAATTAAGCCATTGAATAAACCGGAGGGAGCTATGAATAACATCGAGTTTTACAACAAAATCACATCACAGATCACCGAGCTAATGCAACAACATGGTTCGGACTGGACCAGACCCTGGACAAGTACAGCAGGCGGTCCATCAAACGCCCTGACAGGAGATCACTACAAGGGCATCAATACCTTGCTGCTTAACCTAGAAGCCCATGGCAAAGGCTACAGCCAACCCTACTGGGCTACATTCAAACAATGGCGCATGAAGGGCGGCAGTGTGCGTAAAGGTCAGAGAGGAACGCTCTGTGTCTTTTATAAACCGATCGTCATCGAGCAACCGAATGAAAGTATTAAAACAGTCCCGGTTATGAAGCACTTCTTCCTGTTCAATGCAGATCAGGTTGACGGCATCGAGATACCTGAAACAGAAGAATCAGTAGCCATACAGGATCGGAACCATGCAGTTGATGGTTTGCTCAATTGTACAGGTGCAATCATTCATGAAACTGGCTCTCGGGCTTACTACAGCCCTTCAAAGGATCATATCTGTATTCCACCATTATCAGCGTTCTCAAGCTCAGAGATGTTCTACAGCACGCTCTTACATGAGCTGTCCCATTGGTCAGGACATCCTACTAGGCTTAACCGTGAGGAAGGCATGCAGAGCCGATTTGGAAGCAGTGCGTATGCCATGGAAGAACTAGTTGCTGAGCTGGCATCAGCATTCCTATCCATACAGCTAAAGGTCAGTCATGAGCCAAGGAAGGACCATGCTCAATACCTTAATTCTTGGCTTCAGGTTTTAGATCAAGACCCGAAAGCATTCAGCTCCGCTGCTAGCAAAGCGCAACGTGTATCGGATTATCTGCTTAGGTTTCATGAAATCTAGCAGGCCGCTTAAGCTAAACATGTACCCGCCTTAATGGTGGGTACATTCTTTTCATAACACTATGCATGTTGATAGGCTGAGCTAACACCAATAAACACATGCCTTCTATAGTCGCCTCAGAGAGTCACACAGACTCATGAGCTGCAAAGCCTGCATCACTGCCCCAAAATGCACAATGACTCTCAGCGGACTCTAAACGGGCTTACAGAGTCGGTTGGCTAAAGCACCTCGCATCAGAACTCAAAGATTCCACATGCTGACAATCAGTAGGCTAAGGGCTCTGCCCTCGCGCCTACAACCATCTTCCGGGCCATTCATTCCGTCTCCACCATTGTCGCCATGCTCACTTCGTTGCGCGTGGCTCTTAAACTATCAGCATCGAGCAAGTTTCCCCGAGAAGACGGCTGTGCTTGCTACCCCGCTCTTCGCCAGAGTGTCAGGATTGCATATGCAATCCATCCTAATTGAAGGGAAGGATCATGGGTATATGCTGATTTGCGATATCAAGAAGCGCATGGCATTGGTGAATGGATATACCAGTTCAAGCAGCAATATAATGTGGGGCTGAGTGTGGGGTTGCATAATTTATAAAATAAAAATAACTTTAAAAACAATAGGTTAGTTATGTTTAATGGCTGACGCTGTGGAAACAAAACTGGCGCGTATTCGGCCTTCCTGTCTTCGTTCTTGGATTAATGGGGCCGCTTTATGCCAAAAAACCAGATATTGTATCGATGGCGATGCACGCATCGTCGCTGTGAGCGGGCTCCAGCATGATCTTATGATGCCATCCAGTCGCCGAGCGCGGTTTGAAGCTGCGACATGGCAACGCCACATGGGAAACTCGGTAAAACCAAAAGCGTGGGCGAGGGACGGCGAGGTTATAAAGGATGGGCTCAGATGCGACGACAATGAATGCATCTATGAAAAACGAAATGTGCGCGTTTCAATATCACTCAATGAAAGCACGCTGACAGAAGATTGCGCCCAGAATGATCTCGTAATCGCACTCGTGCCCATTCGCACACCTTGCCAAACACGGTGGGGGTCAATCGACCGCTTCGATCTGTGGCGATACGGCACCCATACCATTTGTTTTGAGAGAGATGGGCCGGTTATTCGCACTGTCAACGGCGAGCGTGGCGCCCGCCCATGGGTCAATACACCTGATTAATGGAGATCATCTCTCCCTCGGGAAAGGTCGGCGCGGAGCAACAGGTGAGGGGTCGTGCTGTATAAGCGTTCTTGGTTCTTTCTGAATGATAGCCCCCTCATCCTGAGCTTTTCCCAAAGGAGAAAGGTCTCACGTATGAACATCATTTATTACTGGGGTGAAGAGCTTGCACAGATCAATAATTCCGGTAAAGAGCCTTAAGCACACCCTGGACCTTAACGCGGTCTGGGCCAAAAATACGTGTCTCGTAGGCGGCGTTTGCAGGCTCGAGCGCAATCGAATTACCTTTGCGGCGCAAACGTTTCAACGTTACTTCACCATCGTCAATAAATGCAACAACGATTGTGCCATTCTCGGCCGTATCGGTTTGCTTGATAATCACAGTATCGCCATCAAGAATGCCGGCTTCAACCATCGAGTCACCGTCAACCTCAAGTGCATAGTGATCACCGCCGCTCAATAGCGCAGCTGGCACATCAATGAAGTTATCTGGGTCACGCAGGGCTTCGATAGGTGTGCCCGCTGCAATTCGACCATAAAGCGGTAATTGCACAGATTCTGCTTCTTCCGCAGCCGCAGCAATATGCGCACCGGAAAGATGAAAGTCGCCTTCAATAACTTCAGGTTTGAAAGCTGGGGCAGGGGTGTCAGCTTTTGACACGGCCCCTTTAGGTAATGCGGAGTTCTCAGGCAACTTCAGTACTTCAAGTGCACGGGCGCGATGCGCAAGGCGGCGAATGAAGCCACGTTCCTCAAGTCCTGTGATTAATCGGTGGATCCCGGACTTAGACTTCAAACCGAGCGCTTCCTTCATTTCATCGAAGGAGGGCGAAACGCCATCTTCTTTAAGCGACTTATCGATATACATCAAAAGTTCATATTGTTTACGTGTGAGCATTTAGTAGGTCCTTCATCGCGAACCCCAAGATATTGAGGACATCTAGGGATCAGAAGCGGAACAAATCCAAAACGATAATGATTTGTTCTACTTAAGTTCTCAAACGCTGTCAACAGGGTTTATGCCAAAAATGCGATGAAAACTGCTAGAATTGACGAGATGAGAACCCAAGAGGCACAATTTTCACAGTGTCACTGGCCTTCGCCGCGGGGGCGCCGATCTCACGCATGATCAAGCAATCTGCGTCTGAGAATATCGCCATCATTGAACTGTCTTGACGATCAAAGGGGGTCACCGTTGGCAGGTCCGTCTCACTTGGCGCTAGATATGCGCGTATGAAGTCCAGTCGCTTACCGTTGGGCCCAAGATCACTGCCCAGTTTGGCCGCTTGATACATAGGTTTCGGGGCAAGACCCAACATCTGTTCAATTGCGGCCCGCATAAAGATGGCAGCCGTCACACCTGTTGAAACCGGGTTGCCCGGCAAACCCAATAACATCGTGTCGCCAATATGACCGAAAATCAGTGGCTTGCCCGGGCGCATCGCGATTTTGTAAAAGCCAAGCTCCAGACCTTCTTCGCCAAATACAGATTGGACAAGGTCATGATCACCAACACTGGCACCACCTGATGTGACAAGCATATCAAAGCCAGCCGCATCTTTAAGGCGTTCACGCAGGCTTTCTGGTTTGTCGGCAGCGACACCAATAGATGTCGCATCCGCGCCCATCACATCAGCATACGCAACGAGCGCAACCGAGTTTGAGCTGACAATTTGATCTGGGCGGATCGGTGCCCCTGGCATGACGATCTCGTCACCCGTCGACAGCACAGCAATACGAGGTTTGCGGCGCACGCGTATCCATGTTGCCCCGGCAGCAGCCGCCACGCCCAAATCCCTGGCGCTTAAAAGTCGTCCTGATGACAACAATGTTCTGCCTTTGGCGAAATCCAATCCCTCAGCGCGCACCCAAGCTCCATGCTTTGGAGCTTCGGTCATTGTGATTTGATCACCATCAACCGTCGTGTCTTCCTGGATGACAATGCTATCTGCACCGTCTGGTAACGCACCACCGGTAAATATTCGAGTACATTGACCAGGTCCGACAGTACCTACGAACAGATGGCCCGCAGCAGCTTCGCCAATCTGTGTCAGCGTTGCAGGCACCTCGGCAACGTCAGAAGCTCGAACGGCATAGCCATCCATTGCAGATACGGCTTGAGGAGGGTGGCTCAGAGTTGCGGTAACGTCTTCGGCCAACACACGACCCAGCGCATCCGAGATAAAGATCTCTTCGCTGGCGAGGGGCTTAATGCTGGCGCGGATTTTATCTAAGGCTTCTTCGATGCTGAGCATTTACTTCGCCTCGAACGTGCCGGATTTTCCGCCAGATTTATGGGTCACGCGGATATCCGTGATATGCATGCCCCGATCAACGGCTTTGCACATATCATAAACTGTGAGCGCGGCTATAGAGACGGCACTCAGCGCTTCCATCTCAACACCGGTTTGCCCTTTAAGCTTGCACGTAGCTTCAATATCAACGGCGTTCCGGGATGGATCTGTAATGAGGTTCACTTTAACCGACGTCAAAGCCAGCGGATGACAAAGCGGAATCAGATCAGGTGTCTTTTTAGCGCCCATGATGCCAGCCAATTGCGCAACCGAGAGCACATCACCTTTTTTAACGCCACCGTCCATAATCTTGGCCAAAGTCTCAGGCGCCATGATGACACTGCCTTTGGCCGTCGCCACTCGTTCGGTGTCCGCTTTATCAGAGACATCAACCATTACGGCATTACCATCAGCGTCGAGGTGTGTGAAATCAGTCATTATGCTGCCAGTTCTGGGTTGAGGAGGGCGCGTGTCGCCGCGGCTACATCGCTTTGGCGCATCAGACTTTCGCCAATGAGAAAGCAATTCGCGCCAACGGCTGCCATACGCTCAAGGTCATTGCGCTCAAACAGGCCGCTCTCGCAGACCATGATTTTGTCTGTAGGGACGTTTTTCGAGAGCTCTTCCGTAGTTGCGATATCAACAGCGAGGGTTTTTAAGTTGCGGTTGTTGACCCCCAGCAACGGCGATTTCAGTTTTAACGCACGCTCAAGCTCATTCGCATTGTGAACTTCAACCAAGACGTCCATGCCATAAGCCATCGCTGCGGCCTCTAGGTCTCTTGCTTCAGCGTCATCAAGGGCAGCCATGATCAACAGTATACAATCCGCGCCAAGCGCACGGGACTCAACAATTTGGTATGGATCGACCATAAAGTCTTTCCGTAACACCGGGAGAGCCACAGCCGCACGGGCGGCGATCATATAGGCATCATCACCTTGGAAATACGGAATATCCGTTAAGACGCTGAGACAAGCAGCGCCGCCATCCTCATAAGCTTTGGCGAGAGAAGGGGGGTCGAAGTCTTCCCGGATCAGGCCTTTGCTGGGTGATGCCTTTTTGAGCTCAGCAATCAGCCCGAAGCCACCGGCTGCCATCTTCGTCTGAAGGGTTGCAACGAACCCGCGCGTCGCTGAAGCGCTTTTTGCCTGCGCCTCTAATTCACTCAGCGGATGCGCGGCTTTGCACGCAGCAACATGTTCGCGTTTTTCGTTACAGATTTTTGTGAGTACGTCGTTCATTTAAAGGCCCTAAGCATTCGTGATTGCGACGAGTTTGTCCAAGCATGCCAGCGCAGCACCGCTATCAATAGACGTTTTCGCCAATGCTACACCAGACTTCAAGTCATCAGCTTTACCCGCGACGATCAAGGATGCAGCTGCATTCATCAGGGCAATATCGCGGTATGCTCCCACTTCACCGCCCAACATAGCCCGCATCGCCGCTGCATTTTCTACAGGATCGCCACCTTTGAGAGCTTCTGGCGCACAAACTTCAAGGCCCGCATCCGCAGGTGAAACTTCAAATTCGCGAATTTTACAGTTCTCAAGCGCTGCGACATACGTTGGCCCGGTTAACGTCATCTCATCAAGGCCGTCAGAACCATGAACAACCCAAGCAGCTTCACAGCCAAGGTTGGCCAACGTTTCAGCCATGGGGCGCAACCATTCGCGCGAAAACACACCGGTAAACTGACGTTTTACGCCGGCCGGATTCGAAAGCGGTCCTAAGATGTTAAAGATCGTCCGTACACCCATCTCAACACGTACAGTGCCGACAAAACGCATTGCGCTGTGATGGCGTGGTGCCATCAGAAAACCAATACCTGCCTCAGCCATCGCATTTTCAATGACCGCAAAGTCTGCATCCAGGTTCACACCTAATGATGACAAGACATCTGCAGCGCCTGATTTGGATGAAAGGGCTCGGTTACCGTGCTTAGCCACAGGCACACCAGCACCTGCAACCACAATTGCTGAACCTGTTGAAATATTAAACGTTCCGGAACTATCACCGCCCGTGCCGACCACATCAATAGCACCCTCAGGTGCTTTGATCGTGTCCATCTTGGCGCGCATCGTGCGAACTGCACCGGTGATTTCGTCAACGGTTTCACCGCGGACACGCAAAGCCATAAGGAACCCGGCAATCTGTGCAGGGGTCGCCTCACCAGACATGATGATACCAAATGCCGTTTCGGCTTCGTCCGCAGATAATGGGGTGCCGTCAGCAACCTTATTTAAGATTGGCTTCATATCGTCGCTCATCAGGCTGCCTCCTTGCTCCGCGCTATATCGATAAAGTTCCGTAAAATATCATGGCCATGCTCAGAAGCGATACTCTCAGGGTGAAATTGAACGCCATGGATTGGCAATGCCGCATGCCGCAATCCCTGAATTGCGCCGTCATCACTGTGCGCAATAGCGACAAGACTGTTCGGCATGCTATCAGGGTCGATGGCGAGTGAATGATAGCGTGTTGCCTGAATGGGCGATGGTAATCCTTGGAAGACGCCCGTGGCATCATGAGTGATCGTTGAGAGCTTCCCATGCATCGGTTTTGGGGCTCGAGTTATTGTCCCACCAAAGACTTGTCCAATAGCTTGAAAGCCAAGACATACACCGAATATAGGCAAGTGTTTTTCTGCTGCCGCAGCTACCAGATCAAGGCAGATGCCCGCTTTATCAGGGTCACATGGACCGGGGGATATCACGATACCTTCTGCGCCCATCGCCATGGCATCAGCAACGCTGATTTCATTGTTGCGATGAACCGCAACCTCGGCACCCAATTCGCCAAGATAGTGCAGAAGATTGTAAGTAAAACTGTCGTAGTTATCGATCAGTAAAAACATCGTTAGACCTCGCCTGAAAACGCAGCCGAACAATGCCTGTCTGACCGTTTACGGTCAAGTCAGTGCTGAGATAGGGCGTTGATTAAAAAAAGGCGAATTAAGCGCGGCGACGCTCAGATGATTCGTAACCTTCTGCTTGGCGACGACGACGATCTAGACCAAAGAACTTACCAACGCGAATGAACGCACGTGGATTCTCGATCACGCTGCAAAGACGAGAGTAAATCGTCTTGGCCGAGATCGGCTTTGCAAGGAATTCAGTCATACCATTGTCGCGCGCATAGCATACGTGACGTAATTCTGTATTTGCTGTCACGACAACGATAGGACAATAGGGGGTTGGTGTGTCATCTGCTTGGCGAATCTGACGTACAAAGCCCATGCCATCTAGGTCAGGTGTCCAATCACAGAAAATGATATCAGGCGCGCTGCTGCAGAAGTAATTGTAAGCTTCGAGCGGATCATGCGTTGAAAAATACAGTCGGTACACCAAATTCAGAGAACACATCGGTTAACAAACGACGCAGCAACACGTTTTTTTTCAAGCACGAGAATGTTTAGTTCGCTCAGATCATACGACTTCATTAAATTCACCCCTAGTAAGCACGAATTTTGACAAACCTACGCGCCATCCCTGACTTGAACCTTAAAAGGCTACATTACTAACACATTTATACAAATAATGCATCAAAAGTGGTTATTGACGCTTTGATAGCTGTGCGATACCCAAACGATACTCCTCGCCAACTTTGGAATAATCATTGGCCAACAAACCTCAATCAAATCGAAATTCAGGTACTGATAAGCTCTCAGGGTGGCCCAGGCCACGTTCGTCTATTGCCAAGAAGATGGGCCTGAACCCGGTGCGTATGTTGCTGTTGATCGTAATGGCGACTGCTGGGCTTGCAGGTGGTTATTACATTGGCAAAGAAGTCGCCCCAGCGCCAAAGTCGACAGAATCACCAGAAAAGCCAGCACCCCAAAAAGCACTGACCCAGCGGGAAACATACGAAGAGCCGCTCCTGGAAAACAACATTATAGAGCGTGATGGCGTCCTGAAACGAATCGCATTGCCAGGTTTGGATGCTGAAATTGATCTTGGTAACGGCGTTTTTGTGGCTGTGGATGCGCTTCAGCAAGACCCTATAGCCGTTTTAGAAACACCCGAGACCACTGAATTGCAGCCAAGCACCGACGATGCGCCCAAATCGGACGTCACTGCTTTATTAGAAAAAGTAGAGCCACCAACGTCAAAGCCGCAAGAGCCTGCAGTAGAACAAGCCAAGGCTGCACCAGCATCGATCAAAAGCATCCGTGCCTTACCTGAAAACATTGCTGAACTTCAACAAGCCGACGCCGAAGCTTTGCCTGCATGGCAGCGCTATGCCTTGCCTGTTACCTTAAGCGACAAACCTTTGATCGTCATCGTCATCGATGATGTCGGGCTCGATCGTCGCCGCGCACGACAAACAATTGAACTACCAGGACCGCTCACGCTTTCTTATATGGCGTATGCCGAAGACCTCATGCAGCAGACACAAAAAGCCCGGGCAAAAGGCCACGAGCTCATGCTGCACGTCCCGATGGAGCCAAGCTCAAGTTCAATCAATCCGGGGCCAAATGTTCTTTTGAGCGGGATGCCCGAAGACGAATTACTTAAAAACATCACCTGGATTCTGGATCAGATGACTGGGTATGTTGGCATTAATAATCATATGGGTAGCCGCTTTACGTCAGACCGCGCCAGCATGAAGATTGTCGTCGGTGCGCTGCAGGCACGGGGACATATGTTCCTGGATTCTGTAACATCTGGTAAAACTGTTGCGCATGATGTAGCCCGCGAAGGCGGCATCCCTTTCGCGGTTCGTAACGTGTTCCTTGATCACAAGGACGACTTGGCGGCGATCAAGAGGCAGTTACGTCGAACAGAACAGATCGCAAAACGCACAGGCGTCGCGATTGCCATTGGCCATCCACGCGACAATACGATCGAAGCCTTAAGGGAATGGTTGCCAGACCTTAACGAGCGGGGATTCCAGCTGGTTCCGATCTCAGCAGTTGTAAGAATCAACAAGCCTTCAGAATAGAACTTCTTCACCTTGCATCACTGGGGCCAGGCTTTCGCTGAGGTGACGGCATATTACGATTTACACCTCCCGTCATTCCGGCGCAGGCCGGAATCCAGAGCCATCAAAAAACACGGTCACAGATAATATCAGAAATATCTCACCATTCTGGGCCCCGGCCTTCGCCGGGGTGACCATACTTCGAGGCCTCCTACACAAACATTATTCAGTATAGAGAGCAAAGGTGAGTTTTAAGTCTCGGAGAACTGACCAGCGTCCTCAGCAGCGCGCACGAGGGCGCGGGCTTTATTTATGGTCTCTTGGTATTCAAGTTCGGGGTCACTGTCTGCAACAACGCCACAACCCGCCTGTACATAGAGCTTTTCGTCCTTGATGATGCCTGTCCGCAGCGCAATCGCTGTGTCCATATCGCCATTGGCACCAAAGTACCCGATACATCCAGAATAAACGCCACGGCGGGTTGGTTCTAGCTCGTCAATGATTTCCATAGCTCTGATCTTTGGCGCACCAGAGACAGTACCCGCAGGGAAGCCCGCAAACAGGGCATCCAAAGCGTCTTTATCTTCGGCAAGATCACCCTCAACCGTCGATGAGATATGCATCACGTGCGAATAATATTCGATAATGAACTTTTCTGTTGGCTCGACAGTCCCAATCTTGGCAACGCGTCCAACATCGTTCCGACCCAAATCAAGCAACATCAGGTGTTCAGCAAGTTCCTTTGGATCGCTCAACAGATCATCTGCCAAGGCCTTGTCTTCTTCAGCCGTCTTGCCGCGCATCCGGGTTCCAGCCAAAGGACGAAGAGTGATGCGGTCATCGCGCACGCGCACGAGAATTTCAGGACTTGAACCAACAACCTGAAAATCGCCAAAGTTCAAATAGAACAGGTAAGGCGAGGGATTAAGGCGACGCAATGAACGATAGAACGCAAACGGTGGCAACTTGAATGGCACACTAAAGCGCTGCGATGGGACAATCTGAAATGCATCGCCTGCATTAATATAATCAACACAGCCGTTCACAATGCCATGAAACTCTTCACGGGTCATATTTGACGCAGGATCCAGTGTCACACTTTCGACATCGGCCTTGGCGCGTGGCATCGGAATATCTCGGTCCAGGTCGCTCACGGTCTCGTTCAGGCGCGCCATTGTCGCTGCATAAGCGTCATCAGCATTCACATTGTCATCGGACCAAATTGGCGTAATCACAAAGATCGAGTCTTTAAGCGAATCAAAGATCGCCATAACCGTTGGCCGCAGGAAGATGCTATCCGGCACACCGATTGTATCCGTGTTTTCGTCGGGCAGATTCTCAGCAAGGCGGGCCATGTCATAAGCCATATATCCAACAAGCCCAGATGCCATCGGCGGCAAATGCGCCGGCAGATCGAACCGGCATGCCTTGACCAGAGATCGCAGTGATTCGAGTACACCGGACTCGGCCGCAATTGGGCAGGGCACAAAACTGTTCTCATCATGCAATGCCGTGCGGTTTATTTCGGCACCACCCGGGAAACAGCGCCAGACAAGGTCTGGCGCGTAACCAATGATCGAATAGCGGCCACGTAATGCGCCGCCTTCAACGGATTCTAGCAAGAAGCTATTAGGCTTTTTAGCCGCCAACTTTAGCATTGCAGAAACGGGTGTCTCTAAGTCAGCAACGATCTCGGTCCACATGACCTGCGGTTGACCCGCATCATAAATTGGTTTGAACGAACTGAAATCAGGTGTGGTCTTCATTGTCTCTTCGCAATCACATGACCGATTGAGGACGCATATTTGGCGGCGCTGAACCGATAAAAGCGTAGGGGTCAAATGAACCCGGCTCGATCACAGCTTCATAAAGCCGCTGATTGATCGAAACGCCAACCTCTTCACGCATGGCTTCGACTATTTGCGCAGCAAGGTCACGACCCAATTCTTCGCCCAATTGCTGGTTAAGGTCTGCCATACTCGGCGTGCCCGCGTCTGTGCCCGGTGCCTGAACGTTTGTGACACGCACAACAGCATAATCGCTTCCAACGCGCGCAATCCCGCTTGTGTTCCGTTTAAGCTCATACATCTGAGCAATGATAGACGCATCCGCCGCATCGCGATCACCGCGTGTTAACGGACCAACAACTTCAATATCATCCGGCACTGTTGCAAAAAGTGTCGTGAAGTCTGTCCCGGCGTTTACAAGCTTTACAATTTCAGCAGCTTTCGTCTCTGCCAATTTTGTTCGCTCAGAAGCCTTCCACACATCAACCACCTCAGCACGAACCGTGTCCAACGGGCGTAGGGCAGGTGCGACAACGTTATCGACACGCAGCATAAAGAAGCCACGATCACCAACTTCGGTCAGGTCACTTTCAATGCCTCGTTCAGCCGTAAATGCCAGTGGCAACAAGCTTGCAAGCTCAGGTAGTCCGGCTGCCTTAGCACCACTTTGTGCATTTCCTTGACGGTCAACGTTCTGAATAACCTTGGCGCTAAACCCGACAGTATTTCCTGCTTCTTCAAGCGTTGCACCGCCACCGATTTCGTCTTCAAACTTTATCGAGATGTCATAAAGCGCATCAATGGCACGTTCGCGGCCAACGATTTCACGTACCTCTTCGCGGACATCATCAAGTGTCTGTACGATACCCACATCAACCGATGTGGCTTTCATAATATGCCAGCCGAGCGGGGATTTAATCGGCTCAGTCACAGCTCCTTCATCAATCGCAAATACAGCCTCAGCCAAGTCAGGCAATAAACCTTCGATGGTCACTGTACCCAGATCAACTGCAGCAGCTTCCATTTCAGCGACTTCAGACGCCACCGTCACAAAGTCACGTCCTTCAGCCAGGAGCCTAGCCGCTTCACGTATTTTAGCTTCGTCGCTGACAACGATTTGCTGAACAGTGCGCTGCTCAGCTTTGATAAAGCTCGCAGCGTTCGCCTCATAGGATTCCTGTAAATCTTCCTCAGCCACAGTGATCGTGCTGGCTAAATTCGCTGGATCTAAATGAACGTAAGAAACAGTTCTATATTCAGGTGCTGTGAAGCGTTGTACTTGGGCTTTGTAAATTTCGTTAATCTGTGCGTCTGTCGGCTGACCTGGGTCAGGCTGCGCCGAAGCACGAATTATTAATGTTTCAGCCGTCCGCTTCTCGTAGCGATAAGCACGCAGGATTTCCGTCATCTTCTTTGGCGCTGATGCTGAGGAGGCGGCAGAACCTAAGACCTGTGCGTTTGCGATATCATTTCGAACCTGTTCAATATAGGACGCTTCGGTCAAGCCAACCGCACGCATCACTTCATAGAAACGCTGGCGGCTAAACTGATTATCGAACCCGTGGAATGTCGGATCTCCCTGAATTGATCGGGTAACCTGATCATCAGAAACACGCAGGCCCATTTTGGCAGACGTCAAGGTGACGGCTTGCTCGTTGATCATCCGTTGCAAAACACCGTTACCAATACCGAAAGCAAGTAATTGCTCTTCGCTCAGCTGTCCGCCAAATGTCTGGCGTAAACGTTGTGTTTCGCGGGCGAGTTCGTATTCGAACTCAAGCGGCGGAATATCTTGTTTCCCAACTGTGGCGACAGAAAGCTCTGATGCGCTGGTGCCGATCACGTCCTCGATACCCCACGCGGCAAAGCTGAGGATCAAAACACCGGCAAGAGCCTTAACGATAAGAGAGCCGGTTTTGCTGCGGATTGCTTGAAGCATACGACGAAATTCCCAGTTGGTTTATGTTTCATTACGCCACACAAAAATTCATATGACGGCGGCGGCATCTTAGGCAACCGACGCGGGGGCGGCAATAGCTCGCTTGGGAGAATTGATGGAGAAGTGATCACGTGTTATTGAGCAGGAATAACATACTCAAAAAAGGATAATCGATATGGCACAACGCACCACCTTAATCGCCGGTAATTGGAAGATGAATGCAAGCGGCGAAATGGCCGAAGTATTAACGGATGGCCTTAAGGCATGGGCAGGGAAACCCGGCGTTGAAATGCTGGTATGCCCGCCATTTCCTTACCTTGGCCCCGTTGGCGCGATGATTGCTGAAAGTGATATCAAGCTAGGTGCACAAACCTGCCATGCAAACGCATCTGGTGCGCATACTGGTGATGTCGCTGCAGAAATGCTGGCAGACCTTGGGTGTAGCTATGTGATTGTTGGCCATTCTGAGCGTCGTGCTGATCATGGTGAAACTGATTCTGATGTGTGTGCTCAGGCCGAAGCCGCGCACCGAGCAGGGCTTTGCGCGATCGTTTGTGTCGGAGAAACCGAAGCTGAGCGCGATGAAGGTGCAACATTAAGTGTTGTCACGGATCAGCTTGCCGGATCATTACCAGAAGGTTCTCCCGCAACGTCATTGGTTGTCGCTTATGAGCCGGTCTGGGCGATTGGCACAGGCCGCACACCAACAAACAACGACGTCCAGGATGTCCACGCTGCAATCCGCGGCTTATTATGTGAGCGATTTGGTAACGAAATCGGAAACGGGGTGCGCTTATTATATGGTGGTTCCATGAAGCCGACGAACGCTGAGGGCTTGCTCGCACTGCAAGATGTTGATGGTGGGCTCATCGGTGGCGCCAGCCTCAAGGCGGAAGACTTTATCGGAATTGCCGACGCTTGAATCCAAGAGAATCACAAAACGTCAATTCTAGGCTGGTCAAACCCTTAACAAGCGGCTAGAACACGCCCGTTCAGACGTTAGGAGACGAACGCACCATGGAAACCGTTGTTCTCGTTATTCACTTGCTTATTGCGATCGGCCTTGTGGCAGTAATCTTGCTTCAGCGCTCTGAAGGCGGCGCGCTTGGCATGGGTGGTGGCAGCGGTGGCGGTGGCGGATCAGGGTTCATGAGTGGCCGTGCGGCTGCAGACGTTCTAACGCGGACAACAGCAATTTTAGCGACTTGCTTCATTATCACGAGCATCGTTCTTGCGATAATGGCGGGTTCCGGACGTGAATCGGGTTCGATTCTTGATCAAGTACCGGCCCCATCGACGACACCAGCGGCGCCATCTTCGACGCCAACTGTGCCGGCACCGACAACACCCGCTCAGTAAAAATTGTGCAGAATCAATGCCTCAAACAGTTCGTCAGACCTCTGACGGACACTCCTTTTATATTGTTTAGAATCGACGGTTGGCGTCCTCAACTTTTGGTGTATGGTGACTTTCCATGACGCGGTTTATCTTTATCACTGGCGGCGTGGTCTCCTCGCTCGGAAAAGGTTTGGCTTCAGCAGCACTCGGTGCGTTGTTGCAAGCGCGTGGCTTTAAAGTACGGCTACGCAAGCTAGATCCTTACCTCAATGTTGATCCTGGGACGATGAGTCCTTATCAGCACGGCGAAGTTTATGTCACCAATGATGGTGCTGAGACAGACCTGGACCTGGGCCATTACGAGCGCTTTACCGGCGTTGTTGCCAAGAAATCTGACAACGTTACGACCGGACGGATTTACTCCGACGTGATCGCCAAAGAACGTCGTGGTGATTATCTCGGTGCGACCATCCAGGTCATTCCACACGTCACTGATGCGATTAAGAACTTCGTCATTTCCGATATTGAGGACGAAGATTTCATTCTTTGCGAAATTGGCGGCACTGTCGGCGACATTGAAGGTCTGCCGTTCCTCGAAGCCATTCGTCAGCTTGGTAACGAACTCGGCCGTGAACGCGCGATGTACATGCATCTGACGCTGATCCCGTACATCGCAGCTGCAGGTGAGCTCAAGACAAAGCCGACCCAGCATTCAGTCAAAGAATTACTCTCGCTAGGTATCCAGCCAGATATGTTGCTGTGTCGATCCGAGCATCCACTTCCAGATGGCGAGCGACGTAAAATCGCCCAGTTCTGTAACGTCCGCCAAGACGCTGTTATTTTAGGCCTTGATGCGAAAAGCATCTACGAAGTGCCGATCCGCTATCACGCCGAAGGTATGGACGAAGTTGTTTGCCGTCATTTCGGCCTGAACGCGCCAGATCCAGACCTGACCACATGGAAAGACATCCATGTCCGCAAGACCAAGCCTGAGGGTGAAGTCTCTATCGCCGTTGTCGGTAAGTACACTGGCCTGTTAGATGCCTATAAGTCATTATCCGAAGCTTTGGATCATGGCGGCATTGCCAATAACGTCCGGGTCAAACTGAACTGGATTGATAGCCAGATATTCGAAGGCGATACGCCGCTCGATTACCTGGAAGGCACGCACGGCATTTTGGTGCCGGGTGGATTTGGTGAACGTGGCGCTGAGGGTAAAATTCTTGCGGCGAAATTCGCGCGCGAGCGGGGCATTCCGTACTTTGGTATTTGCTTCGGTATGCAGATGGCCGTCATTGAAGCCGCCCGAAATATGGCTGGCATTCCGAATGCAAATTCTACGGAATTCGGTGAAACTGACGAGCCCGTTGTCGGCCTCATGACGGAATGGCTTAAGGGCAATGCTCTTGAGAAACGCCAGAATGACGGCGACCTTGGTGGCACAATGCGCCTTGGTGCTTTTGATTGTGGATTGGCTGAAAACAGCCGGGTGCGCAGTATATATGGCCAAGAAGAGATATCTGAACGCCATCGCCATCGCTATGAAGTGAACACAGCGTACCGTGAGAAACTCGAAGCTGCTGGAATGATGTTCTCAGGAATGTCGCCTGATGGAATCTTGCCAGAAATCGTCGAAATTCCAGATCATCCCTGGTTTATTGGTGTGCAGTTCCATCCTGAATTGAAATCGAAGCCATTCGATTCACACCCACTGTTTGCATCCTTCATTCGCGCTGCCGTCAATCAGTCGCGCTTGGTGTAAATAGGTACCACGGGACCCCGGCCTTCGCCGGCTAGACGCGGGTTAACAAATTTATCATCATCCAACAAATACGTCATTCCGGCGCAGGCCGGAATCCAGAGCCACCAATGAATTCAATGATATGTGTTTAGCGATATCACAATTCGTTCATATCAGGTGGTAACATCTGGTACATGTGCTCATCTGCGCTATATAACTTAGAGAAGAACATTTTATATCAAAGCCATTCATTATAAAAAAAATAAAGGGAAACAGAGAATGTCACTTAGAATCAACGACCAAGCTCCAAATTTCACGGCGGAAACCACGGAAGGCACAATTAATTTCCATGACTGGCTGGGAGACGGGTGGGCTATTCTATTCTCGCATCCAAAAGATTATACGCCGGTTTGCACGACTGAGTTAGGCTATGTCGCAAAACTGAAGCCAGAATTCGAAAAACGGAATTGCAAAGTCATCGGTCTCAGTATCGACCCTGTCGACAATCATGCCGGTTGGGCCAAGGACATTGAGGAAACTCAAGGCACCAAAGTTAATTTCCCGATGATTGCCGATACCGATCTCAATGTTGCGAAACTCTATAGTATGTTCCCTGCGAATGAAGACGAAAGCATGGAGAACCGGACGGCTATGACCAACGCCACGGTACGTACTGTTTTCATTATCGGTCCTGATAAAAATATCAAATTGATGATGAGTTATCCGATGACAACCGGACGTAATTTTGACGAAATTATGCGTGTCCTGGAATCGATTCAGCTCACGGCTGAACATAAAGTGGCAACGCCAGTAAATTGGCAGAATGGCGATGATGTGATCATCGTGCCTGCCATCACCGACGAGATGGCAGCAGAAAAATACCCAGATGGCTGGAAAACATTGAAGCCTTATCTACGCGTTGTGAAACAACCAAAGTAAGCTATTGAGCAATACTGGGCCCCGACCTTCACCGGGGTGATGACGATTTAGGCATTTGTCATCAATCAACGATACCCGTCATCCCCGCGAAAGCGGGGACCCAGTACCTTCAATCAACAATCTAGGTTCCAGCTTTCGCGGGAATGACGAAACAAATCTGGCGGCAATATAAAATTGGCTAAGACGATGCCAACGTCAGGAATGTTCGGTCTTCGCGTAACAAGAACTTCTCACGCTGAGCGAACGCGTAATTCTCCTTGCCGAGCAGGTCATCCATCAGACGTTTCCGTTACTCTTCATAGGCAGCAAGGCTTTCGATGTTATAAACGTCGTACGCCAGTGTACTTGAGCCTTCGTGCGGTGCGTAATATCCGATCAAATCGGCGCCACACCGGGGGATCGCTTCGCCCCAATTGCGTGCGTATTGAACAAACTGATTCTTTTTGGTGGGATCGATTTGATATTTAATAAAGCATGTAATCATTTTGCGTCTCCATGGTTAAGAACCGCAATCTGACATACATTAAAGAATTTATGCTTCGTCCTTCATCGAAGTATGAATGTTTTCGGATAATCTCGTAAAACCCTTTTCCGAAGCGCCTGAACACAGTATCAGTTAGCCCAACAACAAATGAGAAACCTTATGAGCGAACAACGCACCGTCAATGTCGGCCCATGTAGCCTCAGCAACGTAAAGCCGCTGACGATTATCGCCGGTCCATGCCAACTTGAGACACGCGAGCATGCGCTTGAGATGGCGGGGGCGCTTAAAGCCCTTGGCGACAAGCTCAACATCGGGATCATCTACAAAACGTCCTACGATAAGGCCAACCGGACCAGCGTCTCAGGCGTCCGTGGTATTGGGCTTGAGGACGCACTCCCCATTTTCAACGAAGTCCGTGACGTGACGGGCCTGCCTGTCCTGACAGACGTCCATGAAGCGGCCCATTGCGCAGCAGTGGCCGAAGCTGTTGACGTCCTGCAAATTCCAGCGTTCCTGTGTCGCCAGACCGATCTTCTGCTTGCCGCAGGACATACTGGCAAGGCGATCAACATCAAGAAGGGTCAATTCCTGGCCCCTTGGGATATGAAGAACGTCGTCGATAAGGTGATGAGCACGGGCAACGAAGCTGTCACCGTCACCGAACGCGGTGCGAGCTTTGGTTACAATACGCTCGTAACCGATTTCCGCGGCTTACCAACAATGAAGAACATGACCGGCTGTCCGGTTGTGTTTGATGCCACGCATTCCGTACAGCAGCCGGGTGGGCAGGGAAGCTCAAGCGGCGGACAACGTGAGTTCGCACCTGTACTGGCGCGTGCCGCTGTATCATTGGGTATTGCCGCCGTGTTTATGGAAACACACCAGGACCCGGACAACGCACCGTCAGATGGACCAAATATGATTCCGATCAATCGATTAGAGGGCGTTCTTAAAGATTTGATTGCGTTTGATACGCTCGCCAAATCCAGCCCAGCCCCCGAGACACTTACGAATAACGATTAAAATTTCAGAGACGTTTTAGAGGATTTAAAACAATGACTGCCATCATCGACATTACCGCTCGCGAAATTCTGGACTCCCGAGGCAACCCGACGGTCGAAGTCGACGTTCTGCTTGAGACTGGCGTCGTGGGACGTGCTGCTGTGCCATCAGGTGCCTCAACCGGTAAGCATGAAGCTGTTGAGCTTCGTGACGGCGATAAGAAGCGCTATGGCGGCAAGGGTGTCTTGAAGGCCGTTGCAGCCATTAATAACGAAATCTTTGAAGCGCTCGCCGGTCTTGACGTTGAAGAACAGGTCTTCATCGACCGCTTGATGATTGAATTAGACGGCACAGAGAACAAAAGCCGTCTTGGTGCCAATGCAATTCTCGGTGTTTCCATGGCATGCGCCAAGGCAGCCGCTGAAGAGACCGGCATGCCTTTGTATCGCTCAATTGGTGGCTCGTATGCGCATGTCCTTCCTGTTCCCATGATGAACATCATCAATGGCGGTGAGCATGCGGATAACCCGATTGATATCCAGGAATTCATGATCATGCCAATCGGTGCTGAAACATGCGCTGACGCAATCCGCATGGGTGCCGAGATTTTCCAGCGCCTCAAAAAGGATCTATCTGACGCAGGTCATAACACCAACGTTGGTGATGAGGGCGGCTTTGCGCCAAACCTGAGCTCAACGACCGAAGCCCTAGATTTCATCATGAAGGCGATCAAAGGTGCCAAGTACAAGATTGGCAAAGACGTTGTCTTGGCCATCGATGCCGCATCTACCGAATTTTATAAAAAGGGCAAGTACGTGCTTTCTGGCGAAGGGAAGACTTTTGATGCGAAAGGCATGGTCGAATACTGGGCCGACTTGTGTTCAAAGTATCCCATCGCGTCCCTCGAAGATCCAATGGCCGAAGATGACTGGGAAGGCTGGAAGATGCTCACTGACGCAATCGGTGATGACGTCCAATTGGTTGGCGACGATCTGTTTGTCACCAATCCTGATCGCCTAGCTGACGGTATTGAGCGTGGTGTTGCGAACTCGATCCTGATCAAGGTCAATCAGATCGGTACGCTGACTGAAACCCTCGAAGCCGTCTCCATGGCGCACAGGGCAGGGTATTCGACTGTAATTTCACACCGTTCCGGTGAAACTGAAGACGCGATCATTGCTGACATTGCGGTGGCCACGAATGCAGGCCAGATCAAGACCGGCTCGCTCTCACGCTCTGATCGTCTCGCAAAATACAATCAACTGATGCGCATCGAAGAAGAGCTTGGCCCAATTGCCTACTACCCAGGTGCCCGCGCGCTCGACTAATTTCGTCTCACTTCTAAACAAACCTCCTCACCTAACCTCTCCTCCTAAAAGGAGGAGAGGGATAAGCATAACTATGCGTAAATGCGTGAGTGCCTCTCCACCATATCATGGGGGAGAGGACAGGTGAGGGCGAGCTCAGACCCCACAACGAAAAAGGCCCGCCGAAGCGGGCCTCTTCCATCAGATTTTTTTTATCGAAGATTATGCAGCGGCTTTCGCAAGTGCAGTCTTGATACGACGCTTAACGCGAATAGCTGATGTGCTCAGCTTTTCGTCTTTGGTCTTTTGAAGGTATGTATCCAAACCACCATTGTGCTCAACGCAGCGAAGGCCATAAGCCGTTACGCGGAAGCGGATGTTCTGAGACAAAGCATCAGACCATAATGATGTAGATTGGATGTTTGGCAGAAAGCGGCGACGTGTTTTGTTCATCGCGTGGCTGACGTTGTTGCCAAATTGGACTGTGCGTCCGGTTAATTCACATTTCTTGGACATGGGTTCGGTCCTTAATTTCGGGCACTTAGGCCGCTTATTGTTCTTACAAAAATACAAAAGGCCGCGCCGTAACGCGAACCATTGTCGGACTTTTACGGCCTAGCCCCCTTGGCGTCAAGCCAAAGTGGCACTTAACATAGGACTTTTAGTCATTACCGATGCGCCATGCGCCACACCAATCGTGCGGCGGTAACCAGGTGTCATTGGCCAGTCGTGCTTCGAGCGCATCTGCGGTCTTTTCGTTTACGGCTTCAGGTACCCGTTCACGAAGGTGAGCAACGGCCTTACGCCAGAAAGAATTGACGGTTTCAATACGCTCGATAAGTGCCTCAGTCGCAGGATCAGCCTCGACACCCTGGTTTTCGAGTATATCTCTGGATTTGTATAAAAGCTGGTGCGCACGGCCCTATTCACCCGCAAGATAAGCAGCAACACTGTCTTGGAACATTTGAATAAAGACAACCGGCATTGGATCGATATCAATCGTATACAGATCAACCGGCTTTTCGCGCTCTGGGACAAAAATACGGTCAATGCGACGGCAAAGAACGCGACGATCCGCACTTAAACATTCAATAAAATCGGAGCTAATAAGGATGTTTGTGCCGTAGGCCTCATTCATGCCTTTAAGTCTGGCGGCAAACTGGACGTTATCACCAATCAACGTAGAAACCGCACGATTGTCATCACCAAAGGTCCAGCGACAACTAGCCCCCAATGCAGGCCAAAGCGCGTGTCAAAATGCTTTTCATCTTCCCAGCCTTATTTATCTTGGAAAAAATCTTCCCAGATACCACCGGCAACTTCGAGCGCTTCAGAAAGCTTTCGCATTTCTACGGCTGCATCAAACGCAGCGTTCGCACTCATATTTGGTTCTTCATTGTCATGGAAGTAGGCAAAGATGCCTTCGCCCAGGAATTTGTCGATGTCGCCACCGTGCCTTGTTACACCCCGGTTCATCTCACCTAGGTATGTTTTCAAAACTGGCAATATGTCTTTCTCAAGCTCATGCGTCATTGACTGGAATCCAGCAACATCCGTTAACATCAGCGAAACCGGGGAGCGCGTAGGGATAACTCGCTCGCCTTTAGCTTCGAGGAAGGCACGTCGGCTAATGAACCGGCGCAAGTTCGCAATAATAATACTGATAGCTTCGATCAGCGTATCAATCTCGTTCAGCGACCGGCCTTCACTGTGCGCTTCATCAGCACGACGCTAAATAATTTCATCTACATCTTCAAGGCCAGGAATTTCACGCATTTTACCAATAATCACTTTATTGGCTTCGCTCAGCCGGTCCATGAACACCTGACCAACACGATCAATATTCCGCTCGGACTTCCAACGAACCGCATAAATCATCGATCTATAAATGATCACTTCGAGCAATGGATCCGTCAGATGCAAATAGTTGCCGATCGAGAAATCCCCAAGCATGCTGATCAAGATCAGAATACCGACGGCATACCATGTGTCATCACGGCCCATCGCGCGCAGCATCTCGGCACCCAGAACTGTTTCGCGTGTTCCAACTTTTTGTACCATGCCAACTTTTGCCACAGCACGAACTGTTCTTAAAATTCTAAGGACCCAAGGGTTAGCAACGCCGGTGTCACCAACAAAGAACGACGCACCGGTCGCGCCAACAGCCATGATATTAATCCACGCTGCAGGTGTTTTGAAATACGCCATACCGTAGGCCAACGCACCGACACAGGTATCGAACATAAAGAATATGCCCATCAGTGCTTCGATCCAACGCGCAGCCTCAGGAGACCATTGCAATGTGTCACCACCAGCGAGCATCTCAAGAAAAGCGGCAACAGGTGCAAAAAAGACTGCGAGGTATGTAGTGGCGAGGTTTAGTCGCTCATAGCCTTCGTTATCGGCAAGGCGAAGCCAAAACCTTTTGCAACATCTTCGTTCTGCTGCTTTGAATCCTGATCGTCTTCCATATTGATACGATCAAACAAGGCGTCATAACGGTCCTCGTTGAGGCCACTAGATACAGGTTTATTATTGGGCGTCCGTTCGGACATACATCGCCTCACAAGTCATAGGTTTTCGCGTGCAACAAGCCACACCTCGGATAGATAAATCCTAAACATCGCGTAGCACTCTGTCACGGTATCAAACGTATAGGATGTATCCTAATTCAAAACCTTGTTTGGGCGACATCCAAAGGGCACATTATGATCTATGGCTCGCAGAAAACGTATACACCCATCTCTGATCATCGTCGAAGACGTCGCGACGGCTATATTGGTATGTGAATGGCCGGGATGTCTGGAACACGGCGAACATAAAGCGCCTAAGTCACGTGACATGCTGCGTGAATACCGATGGTTCTGCATGGAACATATTCGCGAATACAATAAGCGGTGGAATTACTTCGAAGGCATGTCTGAGGAAGAAGTCGAGGCAGACCTTAGACGTGACACTGTGTGGCAGCGCCCCAGCTGGCCACTCGGCGACCGGGAAGAGGGTGAGATCAAAGGCCCCAAACCTGGCATGGGCACATTCGGGATTGATCCGGATTACTTTGTCGACAGCTTTGGGCTGTTTGACGAGAAAGAAAGTGCCAACGGTGCAACAGACGTGGATGCACCAACACGCAAGGCGCTTGCGATCTTTGGACTGGCCATGCCCATAACGGCCGAAATGCTTAAAGCCAAATACAAGGAACTCGTAAAAAAGCATCATCCAGATACAAATGGCGGCACAAAAGAAGCCGAAGAAAAATTCAAAGAAATTCTTGATGCCTATGAAACACTCCGTCAATTTCTTGTTATTTAGAGACACGCGCCTAAACTTTATAAGGAAACCTCGTCTCCTCCCAAGCTCGCCACTTCGGGTATAATCTTCTTCTCATTGCTGAGAATTACCCTCTAAAAACACGCAATTGTAGCTAAAAATGGCGCTGATACTTGACGCAACAGATGATTGCCCCTAACACGAGAGCAACTTAATCCCTATATGGATGACTTCGATAATGAATTGCCGGTCAGCGGGTTGTGGCCGGTCAGATAAACGGGAATACACGTATGAGCTCAGACCATCAGACTAAACCTTTTGCACAGCAAGAGCCCGACACCACTGTATCTGTCAAAGACCTCTTTGGCATCGATAGCGACATGGTCGTTCCGGCGTTCTCTGAGACCGACAGCCACGTTCCCGACATTGACGATACATATCGTTTTGACCGTGATACGACGATGGCGATTCTGGCTGGTTTTGCCTATAACCGCCGCGTGATGATCCAGGGTTATCACGGTACGGGTAAATCAACGCATATTGAACAAGTTGCCGCACGATTAAACTGGCCTTGTATCCGGGTCAACCTCGACAGCCACATTTCACGTATCGATTTGGTCGGTAAAGACGCGATTGTGCTTCGTGACGGAAAGCAGGTCACTGAATTCCGCGAAGGTATTCTGCCATGGGCACTGCAAAACCCGACCGCACTTGTATTTGATGAATATGACGCTGGTCGTCCTGACGTCATGTTCGTGATCCAGCGTATCCTCGAGATCGAAGGTAAACTGACTTTGCTTGATCAGAACCGGGTTATGCGTCCGCATAAATACTTCCGTCTGTTCTCAACCACCAACACGATCGGATTGGGTGATACCACGGGCCTTTATCATGGCACGCAGCAAATCAACCAAGGCCAGATGGACCGTTGGAACATTGTTACAACGCTGAACTATCTTGAGCATGATGCCGAAGTTGAGATCGCAATGGCAAAATGTCCGTCTTATAATACCAAAGAAGGTAAGGGACAGTTGGACGCTATGGTCGAACTCGCTGACATGACCCGCGCCGGGTTCATGAACGGTGATATCTCAACAGTGATGTCTCCACGTACAGTGATCACGTGGGCTCAAAACGCTGAAATCTTCAAAGATTTGGGCTATGCTTTCCGCGTGACGTTCTTGAACAAGTGCGATGAGCTCGAGCGTCCGGTTGTTGCTGAATATTATCAACGTGCTTTGGGCGAAGAAATGCCAGAGTCCGCCGCTAACGCCATCCTGCAGTAAGGCTTCGCTTTGACTAAAGAGAACCCAGCAGAACTTTGGAAACGTGTCACCGCATCAACCTTGCGGTCGATGGGACATGCCAAGGACCTTGAAGTAAATTACGGGCAAAGTGCGCCCGGATTGACCTCAGATGCTGCGCATATGCCTGCACCACAAGCCAATATGAGCCCTGAAGCCATGACGCGGTTTCGTGGCATGTCAGACGCGCTGGCACTGCGGTTACGGCATCACGATGCTGATACGCATTGGGAAAACATGCCATCAGGTGCAGATGCCCGACGGGTCTACGAGGCTGTTGAACAGGTTCGCTGTGAATCTATTGGGACACAACGCTTAAGCGGCGCTGGCGATAACCTTCATGCACTACTGGAAGAACGTTGCCGTGCCAAGGGCTACAACGGCGTCAAAGAACGCGATGACGCTTTGTTACCCGAAGTTGTCGGACTTATGGTGCGCGAAACTTTATCGGGCCGTGCGCTACCAGAATCAGCAAAAGAGTTTGTAGAGCTTTACCGCGCTGACATCGAAGAAAAAATCTCAGGCGATCTTGATGATTTGATCAAAGCCGCATCAGACCAAGCCGAGTTCTCGCAAGCCGTTAACCGGATGCTCGAGTCTCTGGACATGGTCACCGATGATCCGGCAGACGACATTTCAGACGAAGACGACAAGAGTGATTCTGACGATAGCGAAGACGGCAGCCAGGACGCTGACTCCGCTGATTCAGATGCCGACTCAGATGGCTCTATGGCCGGTGAATCTGAAGATTCTGACTCCACCGAAGGCATGGACTTCGATCCTGAGTTTTCTGACGATGATTTAAACCCGGGCGAGGGCGAAGAAGAGCCTGCCGGTCCAAGTGAATACGATCCAGACTGGAAACGTAATGATGTCGGCGACAATCAACCGTACAGCCCGTACACGGACGAATACGATGAAATCATTCATGCCGCCGAGCTGTGTGATAATGAAGAGCTTACGCGACTCCGTCATCAACTCGATCAGCAGTTGTCTCACTTGCAGGGTGTTGTTGGCAAACTCGCGAACCGTTTGCAGCGCCGCCTATTAGCGCAGCAAACCCGGTCTTGGGAATTCGATCTTGAAGAGGGTGTACTCGATGCCGGGCGCTTGTCACGCGTGGTCAGCGACCCTGTTGCGCCGCTATCTTTCAAACGCGAAACAGATACCGATTTCCGAGATACCGTCGTCACATTGTTGATCGATAACTCAGGCTCAATGCGGGGTCGTCCTATTACCGTCGCAGCCATGAGTGCAGATATTCTGGCCCGCACGCTCGAGCGTTGTGGCGTGAAGGTCGAAATTCTTGGCTTTACCACACGATCCTGGAAAGGCGGTTCATCCCGCGAAAACTGGGTCGGGCAGGGTAAGCCAAAGAATCCAGGCCGTCTTAACGATTTAAGACACATTATCTACAAATCAGCAGACATGCCTTGGCGCCGTGCACGGCCAAGCCTCGGGCTTATGCTTCGTGAAGGATTGCTCAAGGAAAACATCGACGGCGAGGCGCTCCTGTGGGCGCACAACCGTTTACTTGGCCGCCCAGAGCAACGGCGCATTCTGATGGTTATTTCTGATGGTGCCCCTGTTGATGATGCAACATTATCGGCGAACCCGGGTAACTACCTTGAACGCCACTTGCGCGAAGTCATCAACTTCATTGAGACCAAGTCTGACGTAGAATTGACTGCGATTGGTATTGGGCACGATGTAACACGCTACTATAAGCGCGCTGTGACGATTATCGATGCAGAAGAACTCGGCGGCACGATGATGGCGAGCTTGGCGGAATTATTCGATGAGAACAATGGTCAGCCAGCGTCTAGGGGCAGACGCCGCGCGGGCTGACAATCTCTTTCTCTTCTCCCTCGGGAGAGGGTGGCGCGCAGCGCCGGGTGAGGGGTCGTTCTATAACATGTATTGCTCAAACCACCCCTCATCCTGCCCTTCCCCCTAAAGAGAAGGAACTCTCGTATTAAGACCGGTAAACGATCATCGCTGTGCCGAGAGAATCATCGGGATGAACGATGATGCCGTCTTCAGTTTCAAACACACGCATGCCACAATTGTGGAAGAAGTCAGCTGATTTTTGATAATCATCCGCTTTGAATCCAATCGCCGCTGTGTACGGTAAGCTTGCAGGTTTAAAGTCGGGCACGATTTCGGCAAGGCGATTTTGGGTCACAAAACGAAGACCGCCTCGGGCACACACAACAGCCGTCTCATGATCATCAACAACGACGACTTTTTGCGCTAACAGATGCGCCATACGTTCCGCAGATTGCGTTGGGTTCTCGACACAAACAACCGCGTCAACCATGCCGGAGATACCATTGTCTCGGGCAATATACCGATCTTGCCACATTAAATCAGGCGTGTGGTGGGTGAGGGCTTGAATACGCCCTTCAGGAATTTCATCAAAAGCCGCACGAATGACACTGAACTTTACTTCATCTTGCGATCCGTCTGCCGCTTCAACGTCGCGGCGCAACTCCACCATCGGCTGCAAACGAAAACCATCATTGGATATACGTTTATAAGCGTCCTCGGCGTCTGAATCCGAGAAGGCCAAAAGATGCACGCCAGAATAACGATCAAGGCGTGCCCGTAAATCTTCAACCACCGGCTTAACAACATCACCAGCGTCACACAGCAGTTCAATATAACCAGAGCCTAACATCGCCAGGCGATTGGCCGTGCCTTGTGGGACACGCTCTCCAGTTTCTGGGTCACGGTTTCCATGAACGGAATAAGGTGTGAGCTTAAATCCAAGCTTTTCGAATACCTCAGACGCTGCATCCATGTCATGCACAAGCCATGCGACGTGATCAAAAAAGACCTCATCAGCAGAAGGGACCTGGCGTCCGGGCAAAGGGAATAAGTCGAGAGGGGATTGATCTTCCATGATGTCACTTTCCGTTTTAGTTGTCATCAAACTTGATGCCGAATGGCTTTGATTTCTAGTTTAGATACTTTGGTGGGGTTACGCTATTCTTCAGGTCTGCCGTTTTCCCGGTCATATGCAAATGCTGTGTGTTCTTCGAGATAACTGATGTCGTGGATAGCAACCGTGTCCGAGGAAATCAGCACAACGGCATAGGCTGGCATTTCCCGGCTCGAGACAAGGGGCTTATCCTGATTGATATCGGCAACAACCTGATGCGCTATCGATTTGACGGTTGAAAACGGAATGCCGTTCCAACTGCCATGAAACGAACGGTGCATATGACCAAAGAACAGATGACGTACTTTGCCGGAGTGGCGCGATAACAAGGCCCATAATTCATCACTATTTTGCAGTCGAATATTATCCAGTGCCTGTATGCCGCTCAACATGGGCGGATGGTGCATGAAAAGAAATACGCTGCCAGATGCTTGTGATAACGCGTTATCGAGCCACTGCATTTGCGCCGCATCAATCTGCCCTGCATGGGTGCCTTCGGTCAGCGTATCGAGCGCGATAAAAGCACCAGCGTCGTTGTTTACAACAAAGCACGCTTGCCCGGCGCCGTTAGATTTTGCATCCGGTAATCCAGTGAAATACGCATCCCTGATGTCGTGGTTACCGATCATTGGATACCAGGGCATCTTGAGGTCACTCAGGATTTCCTGCACGCGCGCGTATGCGCCAGCTTCGCCCCAATGCGCGATATCACCTGTAATCATTGCGAACGCCGCGTCACTGTGATGCGTGTTTATCGACGCGACCGCATCTCTAAGGCGTGCATCAACGTCGATTTCAAACAAAGAACCAGAAGCGGTAATGTGTGGGTCTGTAAGATGTATAAATTTCATAAACTAATCATATCTATTTTTTGATGGTCGTCATTTGAAATTTTCAAACCGTGCGAGGAAACTCACTTTACGAGATGCTGTGCAAAGCCAATACTATGGTATGGATATTTTTCGTTTTGCAGCAGCTTTATTGGCCGTGTTTTTCATTCATACGTCACTCGCATCCGCCGAGAAAATTGACGTGGACGCAACGCCTATCCCGTTTATTGATAATGCGCCCGAGCAAACAAAAGTCGGCGCCCTTGAATATCGGGGCGGCCTATACCTGACATCTTCAAACCGCCGCTTTGGAGGGTTCTCAGGTCTTAGTATCAGTAGCAACGGCCAACGTATGGTGAGCGTTTCAGATCGCGGCACGTCCTATTCAGCAAGTCTTGAATACGATGCTGCGGGTAATTTATCAGGCTTAAAGACACATGACCTCGGCACCCTCTCAGATCTAGATGGAACACCCGTCGCTGGGAAACGTTGGTCAGATGCAGAAGCAATGAGCCCCGGCGTCCAAGGCGAAATCATCATTGCGTTTGAGCGCGATCATAGACTTTGGCGGTACGACGCAGGTGCCACAACACCGCGTGTACTGCGCCCACCAGCTGAGCTTGGTAAAATGTCGCCAAATCATGGCATCGAAGCCTTAACGTTACTCAATGACGGCAGACTTTTGGCGATTACCGAAGGATCTCCTGATGAGCTTACAAGTATTGCCTGGGTGAGCCGCCGAGGCGGATGGGATGTGCTAACGTATTTTGCTGATGATGGTTTCCGACCAACGGGTGCCGCAACACTGCTAAATGGCGACGTGTTGGTACTTGAACGATATTATACACCGCGTGCCGGCGTGCGCATTCGCATCAAGCGTATTGATATTACCAAGATTACTGCCGGCGCAGAAATTTCAGGAGAGCTCGTCGCACTCATGGCACCGCCCATGAACATTGATAACTTTGAGGGCATTGAAACGCGCCAAGATAAAGAAGGGCGTACCCTTGTGTATTTGATATCAGATGACAACTTTAGTGATGACCAACGCACACTCTTGATGATGTTTGAGTTGAGTGCTCTATAGGGGACAGGCATCCTTCACCTTGAATAAAATGCGCATTACCATTTTGAAATTTCCTCCTATACACAGATTACGAAAAGCTTCACATGCTTTGATTACAGCCGTCATTTTAGCTGGCGCAACCGTTCTGCCTGTCGCCATAAATGCCGAAGAAAAAGTCGACTTCATCCACCGCGGCATTACGATTTCAGGTATTCCCAAACCTAAAGACAAATTCTTTGATATAGATGTCACGCCTGCAAAAGAGGGCGCTGAACTGGTCAGAGATGCCTTGGAAATTTTGTACACAGGATCATCATTTAATACCAAAGCGATTGAGCGCCTCAAGGCAGCAGGACACGTCATCATTGTTTACGATCCGGCCTTTCCAAAACGTGAATTTAGCAAGCTAACCATTGCAGCATTCTTTCCTTATTTCTTCCAAAAGGACGGCAATGGGAAAGATTTTGTTACCTTCGTTGGTCGCTTCGGAGGCAAGTGGGCGGCACGGGAACTTGCGCCTGTCATTGCCCATGAATTAACCGGCCACGGCATACAACATTTGCGCGGTCGCCTTGAACACGTCCGCGAGGTCGACCTGGAATGTGAAGCCTACATGTATCAAGAAAAGGCTTATCAGGATTTAAATTTCGACAAAAACGCACGCGAGATGATCGCGTTTCGACAAACCCTCGAACGGCACTGGTGCGCTGACTTTAAAAAATGGCAAAAAAATAATCTCCCGAAAAATTCCAAATATTGGGATCAACTTCATCCGGACATTCCCAAACTTATTGAAGACTATCTCGTTTATATTGAAGCCTTGCGGAAAAGTGGTGTGGCAGGGAAAGCCGTCAAGCGGGCAAAAGCCGCACAGAATAATGTCACAAGCGAACGAATAGCCATGTTGCTCGCAAGTGATGACCCTGACGCACATTTTCAATTAGGCCAGCTCTACACACGAGGCATTGGAGTCGAGGAAAACAAACAAATAGCACTGAACTGGTTTGAGAAAGCCGCTGAGGCAGGCCACGCTCGGGCGCAATTCGAACTTGCCCGCATATACTGGAAAGGCGATGGCGTATATTTGGATAAAGTGCTATCTGCCCAATGGGCAAAAGCAGCTGCAGAGAATAATATCACTGCCGCTGAATATCTTTATGGTGCGATGCTAGTTAACGGTGACGGCGTCACACGAGACATAAAGAAAGGACGCACCTTCATCGGTAAAGCTGCTGACAAAGGGCACAAAGGTGCCATTGACGCGTTAAAGAAACTACCGCCCAACTAATACATTCCTGGAGAGTAAGATTATGAGCCTACGTACTATTATCTTTGTCGTCTGCGCCATATCATTAACGGGTCTCGTCTTATATCTCGCAAATCAATACCCCGGATCACTCGATAATAATATTGATCAGGCAAGGTTGATCCAGGCCGTCGCACTGATCGTGTTGATCGGTGCCGGGCTCGTATTTTCGCCGCGGTTAAACCTAAAGGGCGCACTGAAGTATATCGTCATTTGGGGCTTAGTTGGACTGGCAGTATTTACCGCATATGCATTCCGAGGTGAGTTCACACAAATTGGCGCGCGTATCAGCGGCGAACTTTTGCCTTCGCAAGCTGTTGAAACGGGGCAGGGTGAAATCACAATCCGTCGTGGTGCGGACGGCCATTTCCATCTCAACGCAAATGTGAATGGTACGAACATTCGTTTCCTTGTTGATACAGGTGCAAGCGTCGTCACGCTAAGCCGCCAAGACGCCGAGAGAACAGGCTTTGACTTCAATGATCTGCAATTTGATCAACAATACCGAACCGCCAATGGCACTGCGTGGGGTGCACGCATTCAGATTGGTGCGATGTCCGCAGGGCCTATTCGGGTTCAGGGCGTGCGCGCCGCAATACTGGATAGCGAGTTAGGATCTTCGTTGCTTGGCCTTAGCTTCCTCGACAAACTTTCCGAAGTATCCGTTCAAGGCGACACCATGACGCTTAGGCAATAATTTTTGTTGAGCCTACACCTCGCCAAGTGCGTCCCATTCTCCAGCTTTTAAGCGATCCACAATAGACGATATATCAGCATTTTTTTGAATAGCCTGGGCAACATTCTGGCCAGTGCCGGGCGGGCCGACGAACACAGCTCCCGTGATGACGCCTTCCTTAACAAACAACCGTCGATGCTGATTTTCTGAGACATCAAGACCAATGATCTCTTCGGCACCATCTTCAGTATCGAGTTTACCAAAACCTTTCACATCAATCCCATCCATTTTAAGACTGACTAATGTGCTGGGCGGTTTGTAATGAGCTTCCTTGCCAAATAGCGTTGCCACTGCAACTGACGCCTGTGCAGTTCCAACCGCCCATAATCCGCCAACAGCACCAGGAAGTTCGGCAACGTCCCCAGCAGCGACAATGTCAGGGTCGGACGTCTGCATTTGCGAGTCGACGATCACACCTCGATTAACTTCAAGTCCGGCATCCTTTGCTAAATCTGTGTTTGCCTTTACACCTGCGCAAACCACATAGATATCAGCCTCGAGAGTTTCGCCGTTGTTTAACTCGAGATGATCGACACGCTCTCCACCCAAGACTTTTGAAACGGATGCATCGGTGATCACATTGATCCCCAAACCTTCTAGATACATGCGCATAATAGCGCTGCCTTTCTCATCCAATTCTCGGTTCATCAAACGATCCGATCGTTGAATGATTGTGGTTTTTAGATTGAGTCGACGGAGCGCATCTGCAGCCTCAATCCCCAAGACGCCACCGCCAAGCACAACCGCATTTAGACAATCTTTATCCTGACGCCATGTGCGGATAGCTTGTGCATCGGCAGCTTCACGCAGCACGAAACAACCAGGAAGATCAATTCCATCTGCTGGTGGCTTCATGGCCTGTGACCCCATCGCAAGAACAAGCTTGTCATATGATAGCTTTTCACCAGTACCCAAAACGAGTGAATTGGTATCACGCTCAATCGATGCCGCCTGCGTATTCAACCAGACATCAATTTCTTTTTTCTCATACCAATCCGGGGACATGAGATACAGGTCTTCCAATCCGGTCCGACCATACAGCAACCGGCCAATAGCCATTCGATTATAGAACGGATGATTTTCACGTGCGACAACGTCAATTTTACACGTCGGGCTTAGTCTGCGAACTTCATCCGCCGCCGCCATGCCGGTCGTTCCGTTTCCGATAATAACAACTTTCTGGATACCTGTTTCTTCACCCCAATCGGTTTGATCGGCAGGTGGCGGTGGTTCCGGCAGGTCGTTAGGGTCCATTCCCAAATCAATCGTTACACCACCACCAGTAGCCTTGCAGACGCAAGCCATACGTGCCCGACCCTCAAGGCCTAAGCGTCGCAGCGTTGCCAATTCATCTTCAGATGGCGGACTTAGATTCTCCATGCCCTCGACAATCGCAATTGCATCAGCGCCACACATGCCCATACGGCATCCAAAATCTAATGTAAGACCAGCAGACTCGATTCCGTCAAGAATCGTGCGAGAGGGGTCCGCCGCAAAGCTGCGGCCTGATTTCTGCTCACTCACAAGATCATCCGCAGCTCCGTCTGCATTGCCACGCACTACTTTTATATTAACGCCGACTTTCGGTTCAGCAGGGCCTTCATTAAGTTTTCGAAAATCACGTTCAGCTGAAACGCCGTTAAATATCACGCGTCCAGCAACCAGCAATGCGATCAATGCGATCCCTTTGCCCGCCCAAGTTGAGGCTTGCAGGCCAACAAAATCTGCTACTGTGTGAACGATACCGTCTCCGGTAAACCAGTAGAAGATAACCAAGGCCGACATCCCCGCAATCGCCGCTGCTCGGTAGTCCGAAACGCGGATAAAAATGCGTGCCGCCATATATATACCGAGTGTTGTGACGATCCAACCAGCAAGGTACAAATAGTATGCACCAAGGCCTGTTAATTCGGGGTCCTGTGCGGTGAAAAATCCGAGTGCAAACCCTGGTAAACCTGCAACAAAAAACTTCTTATGCCCGGCATACCATAAGTCTTTGTCCGTAATATCGCTGATGAATGCAGCACGCGGATTAAAATCGTAACAGTTCTTTTGACATCCCACACAACTAGGGCAGTAACCGTTACGCACTGTATAAATGGGGGCGTGACCATAGGCTTTTTGGATCGGTGCTAGAGGACAAAAGGTTCCACACCAACCACTTCGACCTTTAAAAAAAACACCCCCAAGGAATGCTAATGCCAGTGCCCCACAAACGAGTATCAGCAGTGCCGCTGGTTCTTTATTGAAATAAACATGCCGCAAACTAACCAAAAAGAAGAACAGCAATACAGATATAAAATATGCAATATTCTTGAATCGGACCGGTAATGTACGCTCCTGTGAAAACCCAAAAGTTCGAGGCAGTTGATTCAACAACGCCATGGGACAAACTTGACGCCAAATGCCCGGCGCGATGGCGAACAACAATGGCAAGGATGGAATCATCACTTTCCAAAACAAGGCAAACCCCTCAGTCGGGTGTGTTGCAATAAGCCAAATGGCGGCCAACATGATGGCAAATGTCGCGATACGCATGACCCACCAAAATGCTGATGGCAGGCGTTTAGGCATTTCGAGGTAACTGGGAAACGGTTTTTTCGCGACGTCACTCATAATAGAAAATATCCTTAGAAAGTGTCTTCAAGAAGAGGAAACACTGGTGGTCCAACGCAGCCGCATCGCGAGGATGCGGCCAAGGTCAAAAAGTAACTTGCGTGCAATAACGGGCTCCCAAGCAGCCAACGTATCGAAAGTCTCTTTGGTTATGCGGATGGCCGTGCCTGGTGTTTTAGAACGAATGGTTGCGCTTCTGGGTGCGCCGTCGAAAAAAGAGATCTCACCAAAAACCGATCCTTCAGGAATGCTCGCAAGCACCTTATCGCCGATTACAACCTCAACTTCGCCATTTGTCAGAATATAAAAAGAGTCATCTTTGTTGCCGACCCGAATTAAATCGTCACCTGTCCGGAAATGACGAGTCTCGACAAGCTTTTTAATGCGCGCCCAATCGACTTCTGAAAGATCAGCTAAGAACGTGATTTCCTGTAGAGATTTTTCAGGCACAACAGTATCTGGATAATCGAAAAGCCCCATGCAACCTTCCCCCTTGCTGCAGCACACGATTTAGTTCGTACTATTAATGCGAGGATTTCATAACACTACAGAGATATCTAGAAGAGCGCACATCGACCTAGATTAAGACTTACCCATCAAATCGTAATACTATTTTAACCTAAAATTCTAACGGGTTCTTAAGAGTTGCCGTTGCATAATCTGTCCAAGGTTGGGACTTGGGATCAACACAGAAGGTGACATAAGGATTCCCGTTGTCCATGGGGTTAATTGAAGAAATACGCAGGCGTGCGAAGCATGTCGTCGGTCCATTGTTTGGTATCGTCGCAGTTTCATATTTTGCCTATCACACAGTTCACGGAGATCGTGGCGTCTTGTCGCTCGTTCAGATGAGAGAACGTGTGTCTGACGCAGAGCGCCAGTTAAACAGACTTGTTGTCGAAGAGGATCATTGGAGTGCGCGCGTCAAGTTGCTGCACCCGGACAGTATTGACCGCGACATGCTCGATGAACGTGTTCGAGTGATGTTGGGATACGCCAGGGCTGACGATGTCATCGTCCTGAATTTAAACAAAGAGTAGCAAAAGGAGAAACCTCATGGCTTCACTCTCAGACAATCTAAAACCGCCATATTACGCCGCCATCATTGATAGCAAGCTTCATAACAATATTGATGAGCCTGCAAACGAAGGCGATCAGTTGGTTGCGCTCGCAGTCCGCCGTCCTGGATTTTTAGGTTTAGAGACTGCACGTGCCGAAGACGGTCGACCCGTCACCGTTTCTTACTGGCGCGACTTGTCCGATGTTGAAAATTGGCAAACCGCGAGCGGTGCTATTGGTCAAAAAGCGATGCCTCTCGAAGTTTGCCGCGTTGCAAATTCAAACGACAAAGAATTCCGTATAAGTTGAGGAGGCGATATGGCTAAATTTAATCCCAGACGCGATCCACCATATTACGCTGTCATAAATCGGACAACGCCACCTGGCCTCGATGTAGGGCAGTATCTGGACGCCGGAGAACAGATGATTGGCCTTGCTGCCACCGAACCCGGCTTTCTTGGTATCGAAGACGTTACCGATCCAGAAGGCTTGCCGTATACAGTATGTTATTGGAGCCGCCCACAATCACTCAGACGGTGGCGCTCTGAAGTCGCAAACCACATTCCACCAAAGATCAATGCCGACGATATCATCTGTCTTGAAGGATGTTATTGGCACTGGTTGACAGATATCTTTGAAGCTGTTTCGCGTGTGGATCGCGAAAATATCGTACCAGTAAAGTTCGGAAAACAGGCAGCTTAACTTAATATCAGTTATCTTTTGTGCCTTTTTGGGCATAATTCGCCTTTTAAGGGCGACTTCACTTGAATCAAATATCAAATTCACTTACTTTTTCAATATTGAGAGCGGTGATTAACCGACGCAATTGACATTGGGAGAGAGTGATGGCGAAAACGTCGAAAGTCAGCGCTAAGAAGTCGGCCACGTCCAAGTCCACTTCTAAATCTAAAGCAAGTTCCAAATCACCTGCTGTGAATGGCGATCAGCTTATCGCCTATTATCGCGACATGCTGAATATTCGGCGATTTGAAGAGAAGGCCGGACAATTATACGGCATGGGTTTGATTGGTGGCTTCTGTCACCTTTATATCGGCCAGGAAGCCGTTGTTGTTGGCATGACCCAGGCTGGAACGGATGACGATTCAGTTATCACCTCATACCGAGACCATGGCCACATGCTGGCCTGCGGGATGGACCCTAAGGGCGTTATGGCTGAACTCACCGGTCGCCGAGGCGGTTATTCCAAGGGCAAAGGCGGCTCAATGCATATGTTCTCGCGCGAAAAGAAGTTTTTTGGTGGGCATGGTATTGTTGGCGCACAGATCCCACTAGGGACAGGCCTCGCGTTCGCGCACAAATACAAAGGAGACAATGGCGTTTGTCATGCCTATATGGGCGACGGCGCGGTCAACCAGGGCCAAATTTACGAAAGCTTCAACATGGCAGCACTTTGGGACTTACCTGTGGTCTATGTCATTGAGAACAACAAATACGGCATGGGCACATCCATTGAGCGTGCATCGTCCAACGTTGAATTATCTGAACGCGGTAACGCGCACGATATTCCGGGACAATCCGTTAATGGAATGGACGTCCTTGATGTGGTCGAAAAGGGTGGTGCTGCACTCGAGCATGCACGATCTGGCAAAGGCCCGATGATCCTCGAGATGAAGACTTATCGATATCGTGGTCACTCAATGTCTGACCCAGCCAAGTATCGCTCTAAAGAAGAAGTGCAGAAAATGCGCAAAGAGAGCGATCCAATCGATAACCTCCGTCATACTATTCTTGAAGGTGGTTTCGCGACTGAGGACCAGTTGAAAGACATCGACAAGGAAATCAAATCGATTGTCACCGCCGCTGCAGAATATGCGCAGCAGAGCCCCGAGCCGGATGAGTCGGAACTTTATACCGACATCCTTAAAGAAGCTTGAGCATAATTTACCCGAAAAAAGGTTAAAATCATGGCCACACAGGTACTGATGCCGGCGTTATCGCCAACAATGACTGAGGGCAAAATCGCCAAGTGGATGAAATCCGAAGGTGATACTGTCGAGAGCGGAGACGTGCTCTGCGAAATTGAAACTGACAAAGCAACAATGGAAGTCGAAGCTGTCGATGAAGGCAAGCTGGGCAAAATTCTTGTCGCTGAAGGCACTGAAGGCGTCGCCGTTAACACGCCCATTGCCGTTCTATTAGAAGAAGGCGAAGACGCAAATGCTATTGATGCTGCGTCATCAGGTGGAAGTGCCGTTGCTGAAGCTAAGCCTGCTGAAGAACCTGCAGCTGCATCATACGAAGAGGCATCTGCACCTGCACGACCAAAAGCTGCTGAAATCGCCCCTGAGCCCGATTACGACGGCCCAACTAAGACGCAGACAGTTCGTGAAGCGCTTTGTGATGCCATGTCCGAGGAAATGCGTAAAGACGATACGGTATTCCTGATGGGCGAGGAAGTCGCTGAATACCAGGGTGCCTATAAGATTTCTCAAGGCATGCTCGCTGAATTTGGTGAAAAGCGTGTCATCGACACACCGATCACCGAAATTGGCTTCACCGGCCTTGGCGTTGGTGCGGCTTTCTACGGCCTTCGCCCCATTGTTGAATACATGACCTTCAACTTTGCGATGCAGGCGGTCGATCACATCATTAACTCAGCGGCTAAGACGCTTTATATGTCTGGTGGTCAGATGGGTTGTCCGATTGTATTTCGAGGTGCCAACGGTGCTGCGGCCCGCGTTGGTGCTCAGCACTCACAGTGTTACGCCTCATGGTATGCAAACTGCCCAGGTTTGGCTGTTGTCGCACCATGGTCAGCAGCGGATGCGAAAGGATTACTGAAAAGCGCTATTCGTAATCCAAACCCTGTGATCTTCCTGGAAAACGAAATCCTTTATGGCCAGAGCTTTGAAGTTCCAGATACAGAAGATTTCACTCTGCCGATCGGCAAAGCAAAGATTGAGCTTAAGGGCGCAGACGTCACCATCGTTGCCTATTCTATCGCAGTCGGGATTGCGATGGATGCGGCTCAACAACTTGCTGAGCAAGGCATTGACGCCGAAGTGATCAACTTACGTACAATCCGGCCAATGGATACCGCCACAATTATCGAGTCTGTTAAAAAGACAAATCGACTGGTGAGCGTTGGCGAAGGCTGGCCCACTTGCGGTATCGGTTCTGAAGTCTCCGCCGTGGCCATGGAACAAGCTTTTGATTACCTCGATGCGCCGCCTGTGCGCGTTGCGGGTGAAGATGTCCCCATGCCATACGCCGCCAACCTCGAAAAACTTGCGTTGCCCAAAGCAAAGCACGTCATCGAGGCCGTTAAATCCGTTTGTTACTCATAGGGAGGACGCAATATGCCCATCAAGATCCTGATGCCAGCGCTTTCTCCGACAATGACGGAAGGCAAGTTGGCCAAGTGGCTTGTTAAAGAAGGTGATGACGTCGAGAGTGGTGACGTTATGGCTGAAATCGAAACCGACAAAGCGACGATGGAAGTTGAAGCTGTCGACGAAGGTAAAATCGGCAAAATTGTCGTCGCTGAAGGCACGGATGGCGTTACAGTGAATGCTGTGATCGCCCTGTTGCTTGAAGACGGCGAGGATGCCAGCGCACTTGAAGGTGCCGAGACCGCATCATCTGGGAGCGGCGAGGCGAAAGCCGAAGCAGCACCAGCAGAAGCAGCCGCACCTGCCGAAACACCAACTGCAGCGCCTGCGCCTGCTCAAGCAGCACCTGCGGGTCCTGCGCCAACAAGCAGCGACGGTGATCGTATCTTCTCAAGCCCTCTGGCGCGACGTCTCGCTAAGATGGAAGGGATTGATATCTCTCAGGTTTCTGGCTCTGGACCGCATGGCCGGGTCGTTAAACGCGATATCGACAAGGCTGTCTCTGAGGGTACAGGCAAAGCTTCTGCATCCGGTGCAAGTGCAGCCCCAGCAGCAGCACCCGCCGCAGCAGCTGCGACGCCACCTGCAGGTATCGATGCGGCAATGTTAAGTTTGCTGCCTGAATATGAAGCTGTTGAGAACTCCGGCATGCGTAAAACCATCGCCAAACGCTTAACCGCATCAGCGCGGGATATTCCGCACTTTAACGTCAGCGCAGATATCGAACTCGATGCCCTTATGTCACTCCGCAAGGAACTCAATGGTCGCGAAGGTGCTGACTATAAGATTTCAGTGAATGATTTCGTCATCAAGGCCGTCGCACTTACGCTAAAGCGTCAGCCTGATTGCAACGTCTCTTATACAGATGACGCGATCTTGCGCTTTAATCGCGCTGATATCTCAATGGCTGTTGCCGTTGAGGGCGGATTGATCACACCGATCATCAAGGATGCCGGTGCCAAAGGTCTGGCAACGATATCTGCCGAAGCCAAAGAGCTTGCTGGCAAGGCCCGTGATGGAAAGTTGCAGCCTCAGGAATACCAGGGCGGTACGTTCTCGATCTCGAACCTCGGCATGTTTGGCGTTTCGTCATTCAATTCGATCATCAACTCACCACAGGGCGGTATTCTGTCTGTCGGTGCCGGGCAGCAACGTCCGGTCGTCAAAGATGGCGCACTGTCCATTGCGACGGTTATGACCATTACGTTGGCCGTTGATCATCGATGCATTGATGGCGCAGCAGCGGCTGCGTTTGTTAAGGAATTCAAAGGCATTCTCGAAGATCCATTACAATTGATGCTGTGAGACTTTGGGCATGCAGAAAGTCAATTTCGACGAGAAGTTTGACTAATTTGATGAACACTGGCGACCCAAAATCATCGCCGAATTCGACGACTACGACATCAAGTTGGTGAAGATAGAAGGGGATTTTGTCTGGCATAAGCACGACGATGTGGACGAGGTCTTCATCGTTCTCGACGGACAGCTTGATATGGATTTTCGCAACCGACGCGAAACCCTGACAAGCGGCGAAATGATCGTTGTCCCAAAAGGCGTTGAACACAAACCAAACGCATCCAACGAATGCCGGGTGATGCTTCTTGAACGAAAAGGCGTTGTAAACACAGGCGATGCCAACCCGAATAAACTGACGGCTCCCGGAGAGGTGAGAGTATAAAATGGCTGATACAAAATTCGATGTGATCATCATTGGTGGCGGCCCAGGTGGCTATGTTACCGCAATTCGCGCTGCACAGCTTGGGTTTAAGACCTGTGTCGTTGAGAAAGAGCACATGGGCGGTATCTGCCTTAACTGGGGCTGTATACCGACTAAGGCACTCCTGCGGTCTGCTGAAATCTATCACAATATGCTGCACGCCAAGAATTACGGCCTGTCTGCCGAGAATGTCAGCTTCAACATGGCCGACGTTGTCAGTCGCTCACGCGGTGTTTCAAAACGCCTGACCGGTGGTGTTGAACATTTAATGAAAAAGAACAAAGTCACGGTTATTGATGGCAAGGCCAAGTTGAACGGCCCTGGCAAGGTCGATGTGACGGGCAAAGACGGGAAAGCCGCTGGCACGTACACAGCCGAGCACATCATTGTCGCTACTGGCGCACGCCCACGCGCGCTGCCAGGCATCGAGCCTGACAAGAAGCTGATCTGGACATACTTCGAAGCCATGGTGCCTGAGAAGACACCGAAAAGCTTGCTGGTGATCGGTTCTGGCGCGATTGGTATCGAGTTTGCGAGCTTCTATCAGACCATGGGCGTCGACGTCACCGTGGTCGAAGTCATGAAGCAAATCATGCCTGTAGAAGACGAAGAAATCTCAAAAATGGCGCGTAAGCAGCTTGAGAAAAACGGCCTCAAAATTATGACTGAAACCAAGGTCACAGGCGTCAAAAAGGGTGCCGATAACGTGACCTGCACGATCGAAGACAAAAAAGGTAAAACCTCAGAAATTACTGTGGACCGTGTGATCTCAGCGGTCGGCGTGCAGGGCAACATTGAAGATATCGGCCTTGAGACGACCAAAATCAAAACCGACCGCGGCTGTATTGTCGCTGACGAGTTTTCGCGGACTACAGAAAAGGGCATTTATGCCATTGGCGATGTCGCGGGCCCACCAATGCTAGCACACAAGGCCGAGCATGAAGGCGTCATTTGCATCGAAAAGATTGCTGGCGTTGAAGGCGTACACCCGATGGATAAGGGCAAAATCCCAGGTTGTACGTACTGTAACCCTCAGGTGGCTTCCGTTGGTCTCACAGAAGCCAAAGCTATCGAAGCGGGCTATGACGTCAAAGTCGGACGGTTCCTGTTTCTTGCAAACGGCAAGGCAATCGCCCTTGGTGAAGATCAGGGCATGATCAAAACCGTGTTTGATAAGAAAACCGGACAGCTTTTGGGCGCCCATATGGTCGGCGCAGAAGTCACCGAGCTTATCCAGGGGTTTGTGATTGCGATGAACCTTGAGACCACGGAAGAAGACCTGATGCATACCGTGTTCCCGCACCCAACCTTAAGCGAGATGATGCACGAAAGCGTCCTCGACGCTTACGGGCGCGTCATTCATATGTAAGTGATATTATGACCATATCCCTCAAGCCACTTGACCGGGAAGACAAAGACGGTTGGCTTGAGCTATGGTAGGGGTTTCTTGAAAATTATGGTGAGAATGCATTGGCACACCTGACATTTTCGACCTTTGATAAGCTTGTGACCAAAGAACATCCACTACGCTCGCGTATTGCATTGGACGAAAATCAACGGATCGTTGGCTTTATCCATTACTTTTTACATGATTCAACATGGCAAACGCGTGAATCATGCTTCATCGAGGACCTTTACGTCGCCAAGGATATGCGACGCCAAGGTATTGGGCGGCAACTCCTTGATGATGTTGCCCGCGTTGCAGGCATTAACCGCTGGAGCCGTATGTACATGGCAGTGCCCGGTTCTGATGAAACGGCTCTTAGTTTTTTGAACTTGTTTCTGAAGAAAAAGACTGGGTTATCTTTGATCACAAACTTTGACATGATCATCTGAAACGACCACATATTTGTTACAATATTAATGCCTGAGGAGAGCTTATGAGCAAAGTTGAAAATTTAAACCGCGTTCGACACCCTGAAAAGGCTAACAAGCCCGAGAACGAGCCGTTGCGTAAGCCCGCATGGATCAGGGTTAAGGCACCAACCTCAGAAGGCTATCACGAGACGCGCAAGCTTATGCGCGCACGCAGTCTGGTCACCGTATGCGAAGAGGCCGCTTGCCCGAATATTGGTGAATGCTGGTCAAAGAAGCACGCCACTGTGATGATTTTGGGCGATATTTGCACGCGGGCCTGCGCGTTCTGTAATGTCGCGACAGGAAAGCCTGGCGCGGTTGACCTCATGGAGCCTGAGAACTTAGCAATTTCCGTCGCTGAGCTTGGCATGAAACATCTTGTGATCACATCTGTTGACCGCGATGATCTCGAAGACGGCGGTGCTGATCAGTTCGTCAAATGCATCCAGCGCATCCGTGAAACCACACCAGAAACAACGATTGAGATCCTCACACCGGATTTCCGTGAAAAGCCTGGCGCTCTTGAGAAAGTTATCGCCGCAAAGCCAGATGTGTTTAACCACAACCTCGAGACTGTGCCGCGGCTCTATCCGTCGATCCGCCCTGGTGCGCGCTATTTTCACTCACTCAAGCTGTTAGATACGGTAAAGCGAGAGGACCCATCGATCTTTACAAAATCCGGGATCATGGTTGGCCTTGGAGAAACCCGCACAGAAGTCATGCAGGTCATGGATGATCTTCGCTCAGCCGACGTCGACTTCCTGACGATTGGACAGTACCTGGCCCCAACCAAGCGGCATGCACCGATTGATCGTTTCGTGACACCTGATGAATTTGACAATTATCGACGCATTGCCGAAGCACGTGGGTTCTTGATGGTATCAGCGACGCCGCTGACCCGATCGAGCTACCATGCGGACAGCGATTTTGTGCAACTTCGCGAAAACCGCGAAGCCAAACTCAACGCAGCCAAGCAATAGTATCGGTCAGTAATTCTCCGATGCCTACACATGCCGAAAAACGCACACTTCCATATACCCGAGAGCAACTCTTTGACCTGGTAATCGATGTCGAAAAGTATCCTGACTTCTTGCCGTGGTGCTTGGGGTGTCGCGTTAAAAAGCGCGAGGAGGGACTTGTTGTTGCGGATATGATTATCGGCTTTAAGGTTTTCCGTGAAGGCTTCACATCCCAGGTCTCACACCAACGTCCGTTTAGAATTGATGTTAGCTATGCCGATGGCCCTTTTAAATATCTGGATAACCATTGGATATTCAATGAGTTAGAGAATGGTCATACCGAGATCGACTTCTTTGTTGATTTCGAATTTCGCTCCCGAATATTACAGGCCGCGATTGGCGCTGTATTCGGCGAAGCGGTCCGTAAAATGATCAATGCCTTCGAAAGCCGCGCGCACGATCTGCACGGATAACGATAAGTTTAAATTGCCAAAATGTGCATCATCTCAAGCGCTTTAATAGCTGATGCCACACGAACCGTGTGACGATCACCATCAAACATACATCGTTCGTGAATGGTACGGGTAGGGGATGCAGCAGCAATGTGGACCAGCCCAACGGGCTTTGCGTCTGAACCACCGCCTGGTCCCGCAACGCCTGTGATCCCACACGCAAGATCAACGCCTGCGTGGGTTCTGGCACCTTCAGCCATGGCATGTGCGACTTCTTTGGACACAGCGCCAACAGTTTCGAAAAGTGCCATTGGCACACCAACCATTTGATGTTTCGACTCGTTAGTGTACGTCACAAACCCACGGTCCATGACATCAGACGAGCCGGCAATTTCAGTAAGTGCGGCCGCAACCATGCCACCGGTGCATGATTCCGCCGTCGAAACGGTCCAGCCTTTGGCGCGGCACTGGATCAAAAGCTGATCAGCAGCGTCTGTTATTGCGGTTTCCATGACTTATCCAATTCCTAATAAGCGAGGCGCGCCATGCATCAGGCCATAAAGACACGCGGCACCTGCAATGCCCGCAAAAATGTCATCAACCATGACACCCAGCCCACCCTCAATATTCTTATCCGCCCAGGATATAGGCCATGGTTTCCATATATCAAAAGCGCGGAACAGAATGAATGCAACCAAAAGACCTTGCCATGTCATCATCGCTGCCATTGGCAACATCGTCAGCCACTGTCCGGCGACCTCATCAATGACAACAGGACCCGGATCATGCTCACCAGCTTGCGCCATATATATATTTGCCACCCAAATGCCGACGACACTCACTAAAATGGTAGCAATGCCAAGGCCAATCGGACCACTTTCATTGGCCAAAGCCCATCCAATGGGGAGCGCAAACAACGATCCGAATGTGCCGGGCGCAAAAGGCGCATAGCCCGAGCCGAACCATGTTGCGAGTAGAATCCGCATGTCGGAGAGGGGCGGGCGCTTGGACATTGGTGATAGAACCTCCTGAATAGGTCAAAATGATTAACCGACAAGGCACTATAAGTCGACCCTTAATAAAGAAAAACCATTAGGTTTCTGCGATTTTTCATATAATCCAATGAAAATTTTTAAGGATTAAACGCTTGCAACAAAAAGGGTGAATCGATACGGTTTTACCGTCGACAAACGCTGAGCAAATATGATCAATTCGTCGTTCTTCGTTGTCTTCTAAAAAAATTTACTTCGATTATTGGCGAAGTGGCGTAAAACGATCAATTAGCCAGGCAAACTGGCATATGGCCAAAGTGTCGATCTTGGGGGTTTGTTGAATGTATGAATGGGACGATAAGGGCACTCTATTGGAGCGTATCCAACGGTTCGTCCACCGTGCTTTTCCCGAACGCCAAATCCATATCCGTACTCGTGGACGCATTCGTTTCTTTCGAATTCCGCAATGGACTCAAGTCAGCGTAGCCGCCACAGCTCTGCTGTTTAGCGGCTGGGTGGGCTACACAACATTTAGCTTTATTCAGCATGGCGAGATTATCGGAGCAAAGAACACGCAAATTGCGGATGCACGGCACGCTTATAATGATCTCCTTTCCGACGTTACGTCTTACCAAAGCCGCTTTACCGAGCTAACGCGTGATCTGGAAGACAACCATAATTTGATGCTGAGCCTTGTTGAGCGTAATGCGACGCTCCAACTCAGTCTAACAACAGTTGAGAAGCGACTGCGCAACACAGAAGACGAGCGTGAAGACGTTGCAAGCGCACGCGAAACATTGCGCGGTAAGCTAACCCGTATCGAAAATGATATGCGGCAGCTCTCGACGAAGAACTTCTCGCTTCGTGATAACTTGATGAGCGTCGAGACAGACCTGCAAACGGTCGTCCGTGATCGTGACCATGCGCACGAACGAAATACAATTTTACAAACACAGGTAACGGCCCTCGAAGATCGCCTGACCAGCTTACAGACCGCACAGGACATTGCCGTCGAAAAGATGACCGAGCGGACGATGGCCTATATCGGATCCTTGGAAAAAATCGTCGAGATCGCGGGTATCGAAGTCGATACATTGATTGCATCATCAGAAGGCATCGTCACCAAAGAATCTCAAGGTGGACCATTCATCCCGGTAAAGCCTGAAGAACCCGGCGGCGTATTGATGAAGAAGCTGGTGCGACTGGATGACCATGTCAATCAATGGGAGACACTCCAGACAATTATGGCGCGGCTCCCGTTGGTAGCACCTTTAAACACGTATTCGATTACCAGTTCATTTGGTAAAAGACGTGACCCAATGAACAAGCGCTGGTCAGCACATTATGGCGTCGACTTTGGCGCCCCTATGCGTTCACCAATCTATGCGCCTGCGCCTGGTATTGTGAAGCAAGCGGGCAACAAGGGGCGTTATGGTCGGTTTATCGAGATCGACCACGGGTCAGGCATTTTCACCCGTTATGGGCATCTGAATAAAATTTACGTGAAACGCGGCCAAAAAATAGATTTCCGTCATAAAATTGGTCAACTCGGAAGTTCTGGACGTAGTACCGGGCCACACTTACATTATGAAGTGGTCTTTAACGGCAAACCCAGAAATCCGATGTTATTTATTAAGGCAGGACGGCATGTTTTCCAAAAGCAATAAAAAAGCCCTGGCAAATGCAAAGCCTGAAGAGCCATCTGCACCGCCATCAATCATCAGTCGTGATTTGAAGATCGTTGGCGACTTGTCGAGTGAAGGCGAAATCCAAATTGATGGACGCGTTAACGGCGACATTCGGGCGAAGGTCTTGATCGTCGGCGAAACAGCCCATGTAAAAGGTGAAACCGTTGCCGAGACGGTCCGCGTCCTCGGTCACGTTGATGGTCAGATAACAGCTAAAGTCGTTAAGCTTGCTGTGACTGCGCACGTTGTTGGCGATATTTTACACGAAGATCTTTCTATCGAGACAGGCGCTTTCCTCGAGGGGCATTGCAAACGCATGGCTATCCCCGAAGAAATCTTTAAGTCTGATAAGAACAAGGGGCAGGGCAGCGTGAATGCACCACCCTCCCAGCAAAAAGCTGACCCCCATGATAAGCCCGCATCCGTCGCGACGAAATAATCCCTTAGCGAGCGAGTGCGCGCGCCAACATTTCAGGGTCAACGTTCCCTCCAGAGCACACCACGACGACCGTTTTAACGGCTAAGTCGAGTTTACCTGTGAGTGCTGACGCAAGCGCCACTGCGCCACCTGGCTCAACGACAATCTTCAAAGAAAGCATTGCGACCTTCATTGCATCCAATGCTTCTTCGTCAGTTACACTTAAGCCACCAGCCAGCAGACGATGGTTTATCGGAAACGTAATCTCGCCAGGCGTTGGCGAAAGCAGAGCGTCACAAATGGATTGTGCACCGTCTGGGACGGATTGCCGTTCGCCGCTTTCAAGGGATCGTTTGGTGTCATCGAACGTTGCAGGCTCTGCGCTATAAACCGGACAGTTAATCGTCCCGGATATACCGAGAGCTGTTCCAGATACGAGCCCGCCGCCGCCTGCAGGGGTTATCACGATATCAGGAATCACGCCAAGTTCAGCTGATTGCTCAGCGATCTCAATACCCACAGTGCCCTGGCCACTGATGATCATGGGGTCGTCGTAAGGACGAACCAGTGTTGCACCTCGTTCGGCTTGTAATTTCTCACCAATCTCTTCGCGGCTTTCTGTCTCGCGGTCATACAAAATAACATCACCACCAAGTGCGCGCGTATTCTCAATTTTAGCCTTCGGTGCGTTCTTTGGCATGATGATCGTTGATGCGATCCCCATCATCGTCGATGCCGCAGCAACACCTTGTGCGTGATTGCCCGAAGAAAATGCGACAACACCTCTAGGACGCGCCTCTTCAGGAATACGAGAGATTTTGTTATAAGCCCCTCGAAATTTAAAAGACCCGGTTCGCTGCAGGCATTCAGGTTTCACAATCAACCGAAAGCCCAACTGCTCACTCAGCACTGGATTCTCAAGCAACGGCGTCCGCCGCGCGATACCTTTTAAGCGCGCCGCAGCGTCTTGAACATCAGCGAATACAGGGAGTTCAATATTGCTTAAGGAACTCATTTAGAGCCTCCACACTTTCTTTTTCAGCCAGGCTTGGTGCATGACCAACGGCAGGGATTACAACAGATTTCATATTAGGATGCATAGACGTCATTTTGCTAAGCTGTGCGGTATCAAGAATTTGCGATACCTCACCACGGATCGTCAATACGGGGATACGTCCTGTGGCCTTAAATAAGTGCCACAAGTCGTGCACTTCGGTTTTATCGGCCAGGATCGGTTTGACGATATTGTCGTCCCAATCAAATCCAATACTACCATCGGACTTTTCGATATAGCTGTTCTTGGCGGCACGGGTCCAATCTGCAGGATCGACAAGCGGCACTTCACTCGCAAAGGCGGCTTTCAAATGCTGGCCAGCTTCTTCCCACGTTTTGAGTTTGGGCGGTGATTGCATGTAATTAATGATGACGCTCAAATCCTGCCGGCGGGTCGTGAATCCGACATCGTTCAGTACAAGCGCTTTAAGCGTCGTTGGAATAGCAGCTGCCATCCCCATACCCATAATGCCGCCCATCGACGTGCCGATCACAACGACCTCATGAATGCCTAGTGCGCAAAGGATATGCCTGACGTCGCCGACATAAGTGTCTGGTCGATAGTTTTCCCAATTGGGATCATAGTCTGAAAAGCCGCGACCACGGGGCTCAGGCACAATGACGCGCCGTTTGCGGCTATGGTATTTGGCCACGCCCGCAAAATCTTTTGAATTTCTGATCAAGCCACCAAGACAGAGCAGCGGTGCATGTTCGCTGTTCTTTGGACCAGGATAATCGCGCACATAAAGTGACAGCCCGTCTTGGCTCGCAACCCGCCGGGCAACATAATTTTTTTCATTCATATCGAGTTTACGCTTAATCCATACCTAGAAGTACGGGGAGGGCATTTAAGTCCTGAATGGTCTCACGCAACGTACCTGGCAAGCGCTCAGGCGGTTGGTTAAACCGGTTCACCCAGACAACCTGAAACCCGAAGTTCGCCGCGGCCCAGGCATCCCAAGCGTTTGATGACATAAAGCACACACGCTCTTTTGTGACATTCAGGTCATCACACGCCATCTGATAAATGCGACCGTCAGGCTTATAAATGCCAATCTTATCGACAGATGACACGGCGTCCAGCTCAAGACCGGCATTGTTAACGGCAGAATTTAACATGTCTGGTGAGCCGTTTGACAACGTCGCAACTTTCTTGCCACCAGCTTTAAGTTTCTGTAATACGCCCGGCACTTCAGGATACACATCCAACCTGAAGTACACATCCAATAACTTTTGCCGCAACACATCGTCTTCAATCTTTAAAGACGCCATTGCGTAGTCCAGCGCATTCTGTGTGATCTGCCAGAACGGAACGTACTCATCCATCAGGCTTCTGAGCCATGTATACTGAAGTTGCTTATCCCGCCAGATTTGCGCCAAAGGCGCCCATTGATCACCCAAGTCTTCCTGGCAATGAGATGCAGCAGCTGCAACATCAAACAGTGTCCCATAGGCGTCAAAAACGCAGGCGTCGATATTGTCTATTGCGGCCATGATAGGCTCCCTCAATTTTTTAATTTAAAATCAGATTGGCAACAGTGTGCGGCTGCGATGTTTTCGGGTCAAGTGGAGGTCAGACACAGATTTGTGAAATGTTGGCGTGAAGCGCCTGGTGCATGAGTGGCCGTTTAGCCTTTGTCGCGGAGGAGGCGGCCTTTTTGACGATCCCAGTCGCGTTCTTTGACAGTTTCGCGTTTATCGAACGAGCGCTTACCCTCACCCAAGGCCAATTCCAGTTTCGCTAACCCGCGGTCATTGAAATAGATTTTGAGCGGCACAAGCGCCATGCCTTTTTGTTTCTGAGACCCAAGTAAGTGCGACATCTGACGCCGATGCATCAGCAGTTTTCGGTCACGAATAGGCTCGTGGTTAAAAACGCTCGATGCGCCTTCATAGACTGGGATATGCGTGTTGAATAAATACATTTCGCCATGTTTTTCACCGGCGAAGGCTTCATTCAAGCTGGCGCGACCGGCACGCAAGGATTTCACCTCGGTACCGGTTAGCATTAAGCCAACTTCCATCGTCTCAACAATACTGTAGTCCCGCCGCGCGCGACGGTTCTGAGCAACGATATTGCTGGTCGATATCTTTTTCTTTTTATTTTTACCGGCCATTACGGCACCTGATGAACCCTTACTAGTTTAAGAGCCCCGCCGATTGCATCGCATCGCGCACTTGCGCTTTTGAGCTATCGGAGATCTCGCAGAGCGGCAGACGGACTTCGTCTGAGCATTTGCCAAGCAAGCTCGCAGCGTACTTCACAGGGCCAGGGCTTGCCTCGCAGAACATTGAAATGTGCAAAGGCATCAAGCGCTTTTGAAGATCAAGCACTGTATCCAGGTCGCGTGACTGCCAAGCTGTATGAAGTTCTGAGCATGCACGCGGCGCAACGTTTGCTGTCACCGAAATACATCCATCGCCACCACCTGCAAGAAACGGCACAATCGTACCATCTTCACCGGACAATTGTGCGAACTCAGGGCCAATCTGCATCGATGTTCTCATTGGACGCATGGCGTCTGCTGACGCGTCTTTGACGCCGACAATGTTTGGAATTTCAGCCAAACGGGCCATCGTCTCAACGCTCATATCGACAATGCTGCGACCAGGAATATTGTAGATCAAAATCGGAATATCTACCGCATCCGCGATGGTCGCATAATGGCGATACAGGCCTTCTTGAGTTGGCTTGTTGTAATATGGAGTGACAATCAACGCGGCATCGGCACCAGCCCGCTTGGCATTTTTAGTCAAACGGATTGCTTCAGCAGTAGAATTTGACCCTGCACCCGCGACGACAGGCACGCGGCCATTCGCTGCTTCAATGCAAAGTTCGACGACTTCATCGTGTTCATCATGCGACAGCGTTGGCGACTCACCCGTGGTCCCACAAGGAACAAGACCGTGCGTACCTTCGGCGATTTGCCATTCGACGAACGATTTGAACGATGATTTATCCACGTCACCATTTTTAAAAGGTGTGAGCAGTGCGACAAATGAACCTTTGAACATCGTTCCCTCCTTGGGACTAATTGTTAATATACAGGTCGGGACCATATAGCCGCCGGGCCTTTGGAGCAAGAGGTGCAACGGACCCATTACAATAAAAAGCGGATTGATGACGTTTTGTAATTGCTCCGGGCTCTTAACATCTTCGTGACATCTATGTGGCGTTATTGTGGCCTGGTATATTCTCGCGGTAATATACCCATAATCAGAACAGCTGTGCGGCGATGAAAGCGAATACATCTTTGCGATATTTAATGAGCATTCTTTGCGCCGCGCTTGTTGTGCTGGCGCTTTCAGGGACGAGCGCCCAAGCAGATGCGCTGTCTGCTGGAGAAGCACGCACGTTCTCAGCAGCTCTTAAAGAGGTCCAACGCAGCAACAAAAAGCGGCTTAATCATTACGCACGCCAACTTCGTGATCCATTGGCGCGCAAAGTTGTCTCCTGGTACGTCCTGTTTCAGGGCGGGTTTGGTACTGACTTCGACGCGATTAATGCGTTTATCCAGCAAAACCCTGAATGGCCCCGCAGTCAGCGACTTTTAGGTCGCGCGGAAGAAGCCCTCAAGAACAACCTAGAACCAAATTTTGTCATTGATTGGTTTGCTGGCCGTGAGCCCGTCACAACGCTCGGACGCGAGAAGCTGGCTGATGCATTGATCCGTAATGGCAAGGTCGATGTCGGCAAGGCAATGATCAAAGATATTTGGATCAATGAAAATTTTGCCAAGGGACATGAGAAATCTTTCTATCGGAAATACCGCAAACATTTGACGATAGGTGACAATCGCGCCCGCGCAGATCGCTTGATGTGGGAAGGCCGATACTGGCCCGCACAACGGATGATCTACCGGGTTGATGCCAAGTATCAGAAATTAATCCAGGCACGAACGTCCTTAAGGCGCATGCGCGGCAACGTTGATTATTTGGTCACGAATGTCCCGAAAAGCCTGCAGAATGATGCTGGGTTAATCTATGAACGATTACGCTGGCGGCGTAAGAAGGGGCTCGATAGCTCATATGAGCTTTTGAAGAACCTCCCCGAAGGTGTGCCGCATCCAAACCGCTGGTGGTCTGAGCGCGCCATCCTTGCGCGTAATTTGTTGCAAAAAGGATTTGTCTCGGAAGCCTACCGGGTCGCCGCACAACACGGATTAACCCAAGAACATGCGGCGAAAAATGCAGAAGCAGAGTTCATGTCTGGCTGGATTGCGCTTCGTTATCTCGATGAGCCTAAGACCGCGTATGCGCATTTCAAGCACCTATACGATTCTGTAAAATTTCCTGTAAGCCTGTCCCGTGGCGCATATTGGACGGGTCGTGCATTGGCTGCGCAGGACAAAAATAAAGAAGCTGAAACATGGTTCGCCACAGCTGCGCGATATCCAACAACCTATTACGGGCAATTGGCTTATGCTCAAATAACGCCGGGGCAGGGGCTTAAACTCCCACCAGATCCAAGTGTTGATGATGTATTAAGTAAACGCTTCGACAGCCATGAATTGGTTCGCGCCGTGCGGATGCTGGCCGCAGCTGGTGAAGCCGATCGTTTGTATTCACTGATCATCAAAATTGCCTCATTGGAAGCAACGCCCGGTTGGCATAGCCTCACCGCAAGGTTAGCGCGTTTGAGCGGACGTCCTGATTTAGCAATCCGCGTCGCAAAAAACACATTGCAGGACTTTGGGTCCTTCGTAGCGGGCGGTTATCCAACACTGGTGCCACCACGCATGCCAAGGCGCGTTAAAGCTGACAAGCCAGAGGCCCCCCTGACACTTGCCGTTATCCGTCAGGAGAGCGAATACGATGCCAAGGCGATTAGTCATGCCGGCGCACGCGGATTGATGCAGTTGATGCCAGCGACCGCCAAGAGTGTCGCCAAGCAGGCCGGGCTTCGGTACTCAAAGGTCAAGCTGACCAGCGATGCTGATTACAATGTGACGCTTGGACAATCGTATCTGGCAGGGCTCATCAAGCAATATGATGGCTATCTGCCGATGGCGATTGCCGCCTATAACGCAGGATCTCATCGGGTCCGACAATGGACCAAGCAAAACGGCGATCCACGCGACCCTGAAGTTGACGCCATCGATTGGATTGAGCAAATTCCGTTCACCGAAACCCGTAACTACGTCCAGCGTGTGCTTGAGAACGTTCAAGTATATCGACTGCGTTTAGCCGACACCGAAGTCGCACTTGGCCTTGAAGAAGACTTGCGGAAATGACCGACGACGATCAGCGCTATGCCGATCTTTTCAAAGGTAAACCCGGCACGGTCTTGGGTTCGTTTAACGAACCGCCAATAGAAACGCGTGCAGGTTTTGTCAGCGCGAAGAAAAAAGCTGTCTCAGAAAAACGACTACCGCCGCGCCGCAATCACAGCGGTCGCGTGCCTCCCGGCCAAGATGTTGTCGACACATGGCCGGTCTTGGATTTAGGGCATCAACCGCTTGTTCCAACGAACCAATGGTCTCTTGATATTAAAGGAGATGTTACTCGTCCTTTGAGCATCGATTGGGATGCTTTCAACAATCTGCCGCAGTCTAACGTCAACGCAGACATCCACTGCGTGACCGCCGGTCCTTGTTGGATAATCTGTGGGAAGGGGTTAGCGCACGCCAACTCATTGCGATGGTTCAGCCTCGAGAAGCAACAAAACACGTGATCTTTCATTCCCATGACGGTTATCGGGCAAACGTTTCAATGGCGCGATTTACAGAAGAAAATGCGTTGCTCGCCCACACATGGAATGGCGCCCCCATAACATGTGAGCATAGCGGTCCAGTTCGTATGGTCATGTCGTCACTGTACTTCTGGAAAAGTGCGAAATGGGTTCGCCAAATTACATTCCTTGAGTACGATGTTAAGGGATACTGGGAAGCACTTGGCTATCATAATGAAGGTGATCTATGGCAAGAACAGCGCTACGCTTAACCGTCCTTCATTCCATCAATAACGACGATGGCAGTATTTGTGTGGACATTTTTCGGAGGCCAGACGGCAGCATTGGCTTTGAGGAATTCCGCCGTGACGTCGAAGATCCGTCGGGGTGGTTTCCGATCGGCGGCTATATAAACGCACGTTACGACACCCCAGAAGCAGCCGAAGCAGATGCAATACATACCGTTGTATGGTTCACTGGTATTTAACTTAGTAATCCAAACTCACACTGCTCGCGTAAGTATTATAACGGAACTTTATTGAAAGAGACCGTATGCGTATCTATATTGTGGTAGCCCTCATCTATAGTCTTTTTGCACCTCAAATGCTGGAAGCAAATCAAATGATTTTTCATGATTTCGAATTCACTGCCATCGAAGGCGATCCCCTCCCTGCGAGCACCTTCAAGGGTAAAGCCGTCCTCGTTGTGAACACAGCCTCGCTTTGTGGTTTCACAAACCAGTATGCAGGCCTGCAAGCCCTTTGGGACAAGTACCGCGACCAAGGCCTGGTTGTCCTCGCTGTGCCATCAAATGATTTCGGGGGACAAGAACCCAGCAAGGAAAGTGACATCAAAACGTTCTGCGAGACGAACTTCGATGTCGATTTCCCTATGACAACAAAGCAAAAGGTCAAAGGCTCGGACGCGCATCCGTTTTATAAATGGGCTAAAGACCAGGTGGGGGTGATGGGCTCGCCGAAATGGAATTTCCACAAATACCTGATTGCGCCCGATGGCACGTTGACCGACTGGTTTGCCTCCACAACATCGCCGGATGCGAAGAAGGTCACAAAAGCCATCGAAGCCATCTTGCCAAAATAAAATTACCTCAAGGCCACTTGCTCCTGCCGATATCTGCTCGCTATGATTATCGGATAGGGAGAAGAAACGATGACCATTACTGCTGCATTTTTCAAGAACGGCTTCGGCGCTGAAATCATTGGTGTCGATTTTAGTGAACCAATTTCTGATGATGATATGCAGTTCATATCTGATGCATTTGATCATCATCACATTCTAACATTTAGGGGCTATGACGGCCTTTCTACAGATCAGGTACTGGCTGCCAGTCGCTTGTTTGGCAAAGACTTGGAATCCCACGTCTTCGCCCAATATCATCACCCTGACGACCCTCTGGTCATGGTTCTTAGCAACCGCGTAAAAGGCAGCAAGCCTGCAGGTCTCAAGGACGCTGGGACGTTTTGGCATTCTGATGTCGCTTATAAACCTGAGCCCGCCCGTGCAACGTTGCTCTATTCGCTTGAGGTACCTGACCACGGCGGAGACACGCTATTTTGCGACTTAACCGCAGCCTACGATGATCTATCTGATGAGATGAAGGTGCGCCTGGATGGCCTCAAAGCATGGCACTTTTACGCACACCAGAAACGCGACTTGTTTGATGACGGTAAAGTTCAATCACCGCCTGAATGTTTGCATCCGGTCGTTCGGACCAACCCGAGCTCGGGTCGCAAGGCAATCTATATTACGCCAGCATATACAGTGCGTATTGACGGTATGAGCGCTAAAGACAGCCAAGCATTGATGGACGATATATTCGACCACTGTCTGCAAGACAAATACCGTATGGATTACAAATGGCGAGCAGGGGATCTTGTTGTCTGGGACAATGCTGCCGTGATGCATTCCGCTACAACCAAAGATCTGGACCCAAGTAAATACCGCACAATCTGGCGAACAATCATCTCGGGCGGACCAACCTTTTAAGACGTGGACATGATTGCCTCAGCAATCGCGTCACATGGGGCGCGGTTCGACCCAGCACTGCGGATCAGCATCACATCCAAGGCAGATACTACAGGTAATCCATCCGACGGGCCAAGCCGTTGAAAGTTTGCGGGCGCAGACATTTCAACAACCGCAGCAACCGCGAGCCCAGCTTCGACAATGGCTAGCATGGTTGAGTGGCTAAAGCTTGAGTAAGCCGCCCTGTAATGGATATTCGCACCACGAAGTGCTGCTACTGTGACAATCCGGGCTTCGCTGCCTTCTTCGTAAAGAGCGACGGGCAGGGGTGTGCGCTCCAATGCTTCTTTTTCTTTCGATGATATCCAGACCATCGGTTCGCGGCGGATGATCTCACCAACGCAGCCCGCCGTGCGCGTGATCACCGCAAGGTCGATCTCGCCGGACTGGATCATCGGCATCAATGCGGGTGTCTGCGTACAAATGACATTCAGCTCGACCTTTGGGAAAAGCACGCCGAACCGTCTGAGAACCGGCGGTAAAAAGTTTCCGATATAATCATCTGGTGCGCCAATTGTGACGGAGCCTTCAAGGTCCGGTCGACGGATCGCCTCTATCGCTTCATCTTGAAGACGCAACATGCGCTGAGCGTAACCTAGCAGCTCTTCGCCAGATTGGGTCAATCTCAGGTTTCGGGTGTCACGGATGAAGAACACTGTATCCAGGCGCTCTTCTAGCTTGGCGATCTGCATGGACACGGTGGCAGGTGATTTATGAACAAGGCTTGCCGCTTTGCTAAAGCTCATCATGTCGACTGCAGCGACAAAAGCTCTCAAAAGGGATGGGTCAAGTTCGATGTTCATTATTTAGTTTTTCAATAAAGCTTATCAATTTTATATCGTTTAACGAAATAAATGAAAAGCCGCCATCCTGCGCGCATATCAATTCATGCACATAGGAGGTTTCAACTTGAAACCGCGCACACAAGGTATCATTGGCATCACGTCCGCTCAGGCCATCCTTGGCACATTGGGTGTGTGCGTCATTGAAAGCGGCGTCGATTCAATCTCCGTCGTATTCTACCGCTGCGCCATTGGTACCATTCTGTTGGCTCTTTATTGCTATTGGCGCGAAGATTTATGGAATATCAGGAAATTACCAACCAAGACCATCGCGCTGGCTTTGCTAAGCGGCGCGCTGGTCATTACCAACTGGACGCTGTTCTTTGAAGGCATTCAAAGAACCAGCATCACCACCGCAACGATCGTCTTTCTCGTGCAACCATTCTTTGTTGTTATCTTGGGTGCTGTGATTTTCCGTGAACGCCTTCGCGCAATGACATTCGTGTGGGTCACAGCGGCATTTGTCAGATTGACGCTCGCCACCGGGATTTCGTTCAGCGGCGGCGACATAACCAGTTCATTTATGATTGGCCTTGGCTTTACCTTAGGTGCGGCCTTCGTCTATGCCTTCGTCACAATCATCGTCAAAAGCCTAATCGAGATAAAGTCGCATCAGCTGACGCTTATCCAATGTGTGTTTGGTGGGATGCTACTTTTCTTCATATTACCCATGGGCCCTGGGGAAATATCAAACAGCCAATGGGGATGGCTTTTTGTGATTGGCGCGGTTCACACTGGCGGCGTCTATATTCTGCTCTATGGCGCGCTACCGAAGCTCTCGACGCCGATTATCGCAGTTTTGTTATTTGTTTATCCCACGAGCGCCATTCTTGTTGATGCATTGGTTTATCAAACCACAATCAGCATGGCGCAAACACTGGGCCTGGCCCTCATCTTCATCTCAAGTCTTGGTGTGACGCTCGGGTGGGGCGTAAAACGGCCTATAGTCGTGACCTAGGCCGTATTCAGCGTTTCTGATACTGCGCTTCACCAAACATATTACGTCGTGTCTCTTCATCGATCGTGGCACCGCGTATCCGGCGATGTTCAGCCAAAACCTCAAGGCCCTTCACGACGGCAGGTCTTGCGCCGATCTCATCTAGCCAACGTTTCATATTTGGAATCTTGGCTTCATCCTATCCGCGTCGCTCAAGCTCGCGTACCCATGGATACACAGCCATATCCGCAATCGAATACTCATTGCCTGCGAGATACCGGGCCTCACCCAGTCTGTGCTCAAGAACGCCATACAGCCGATCCGTCTCGTTTGAATAGCGATCAATAGCGTAGGGGATTTTCTCAGGCGCATAGTCTTTGAAATGGTGCCTGACCAAGCATAGGCCCAACGCCACCCAACTGGAACATCAGCCACTGAATGACGGTGTAGCGCGGTGCCATTCCCGTTGGCAAGAATTGCCCTTTCTTTTCAGCCAGATACATCAAGATCGCCCCTGATTCGAATGCCGGGTAGGCCGCGCCATCGGGGCCGTTATGATCAACAATAGCCGGCATTTTATTATTCGGGCTTATTTGCAAAAACTCAGGCTGGAACTGATCGCCTTTATTGATGTTGATGGGAATAATCTTATAGTACAGGCCGCATTCCTCGAGCATGATGTGGACTTTATGCCCGTTTGGTGTTGGCCATGTATAAAGATCAATCATTTTTCTTCCTTTAATTCCCATCTTAACGAAATCACGATTTATCTGCCTGCACAGGCTCAGCTATGAATGACTAACGTTCAACAGAAGTTAGGGATCAGGTTATGGGTAAAAAGCCTCTTTTGCATTTGGTTTTTGGCGGAGCAGTCCAAGATCCATCGGGTACTGACTTCGTTGATACGGATAATCTGGATATCATTGGGATTTTCCCTGATTACCAGTCTGCGCTCACAGCGTGGCGGGGTGCTAGCCAGCTCAATGTTGATGATGCGCTTACCAAGTACGTCATCGTTCACATGCACCGGTTACTTGATCCCGAAACAAATACCGACGATCACGATCATTAAGTCCCGTTTCTACGCAGGCTTATCATGATCCTCGGTGCTCGAGTCGCCATCTAGCTGCTTTCCATCGAGTTTCATTTTCGACGTTGTTTCATCACGAACTTCGATGCGAATTTCAGCCTTTGTTCGGCCGTGTTTGCGACGGTTTTCTGCGGCTTTATTCTGCTTCTCGTCTTTTTCGGACACTTTGCGATATTTATTGAAATTTATGATTTCTGCACTCACGCTCGTTCCTTGCCTTCTCATGCATGTGTTCAGTCTAATGATACCTTTTCAGGCAGCTTCAGGGAAGTGGAATTTGCCGATTAAGTGTCTAGGAATGCACGGATTTTTATAAATACATCCGTGAACATCTGTTTTGTCAGGCGCTTCGTATTCGTGTTGTAACGCGAGCAATGATAACTGTTGAACAAAACAACACCTGAATCGGTTTGATGCGCGGCTTCATGGCCAAACTTGAATGCGGACTTCTTTAGACCCAGAGCCGTCAACACAGCCCCGTGTGAAAGCGTGCCTAACGACAAAATAGCCTTCAAATCCTTCATGCTCTCGATTTCGTGGGTAAGGAAATCATTACACGTATTAGTTTCTGCACCGACCGGCTTGTTTTGCGGCGGCACACAACGCACAGCATTCGTGATCCGACAATCAATCAGCTCTAGTCCATCACCTTTGTGTTTGGCATACTGACCTTTAGCAAAGCCGCTCTCAAGCAAAGTGGCATAGAGTAAATCGCCCGCATAATCGCCCGTAAAAGGCCGTCCTGTTAGATTTGCGCCCTTCAAACCCGGTGCCAAGCCAACAATTAAAAGCTTAGAATCCAAGCCACCAAAGGCTTGAACTGGGCCATTATGCCATTCAGGATGGGCGAGGGCGTTTGATGCGCAAAACGCGTGGAGGCGGGGGCATAGATCACAATCATGATCGGGTTCAGTAAACATTGAGTTTCAGTCCCGTTTATGCGTGATTGGGCTCATCTTCGTAATCAATCCCATCATCTTCATAGTCATCCTGAGGCATGCCGTCGTCATAGTCTGGCTTTCTTGGGCCACCTACACGCTGAATTTCATCCTGAATATCTGCTAACTCGATAAATACATCAGCCTGACGTCTGAGTTCATCAGCAATCATCGGTGACTGGCTTTGAATTGTCGAGACAACTGTGACACGAACGCCTTTGCGCTGAACCGCTTCGACCAGGCGTCTAAAATCGCCGTCGCCTGAGAAAATCACAATATGATCAAGGTGTGGGGACATCTCCATCATATCAATGGCGAGCTCGATATCCATGTTGCCTTTGATTTTGCGACGACCAGCAGCATCGGTAAATTCCTTGGTCGGCTTGGTCACCATTGAGTAACCGTTGTAATCCAGCCAATCGACCAATGGGCGGATCGGAGAGTACTCTTGTTCTTCCATAAGTGCTGTATAGTAAAGCGCACGAACCAACTGGCCGTTTTTCTTAAAAACCTTCAATAAGCGCTTGTAATCAATATCAAAACCCAATGCGCGTGCAGCAGCATAAAGGTTTGACCCGTCAATAAAGAGGGCGGTTCGTTCGTTTTGATAATTCGGCATTATATAAATTCCTTAACGTAATAATTTCATATGTGGCTGACTAAAAACACGTGCTGTAACCACAAAATTTTCAAAAACATCCTCATAGCAATAAAATCTAAGCCAGCTTCGTCGTAAAAAGGCTCGACGAAGGGCAACCTCATCCATTAGGTAGGTTCGTCAGCGCACTCTAACAAGGGCATATCGAATTGATCATCCTCGGTCTCGGCGGCAATTTAACGTGCGAAACGTTTGGCTCGCCCCGCACAACTTGCGGTGTTGCCCTTCAAATGCTCGAAGCACGCGGCATAACGGTTAATGGGCGTTCCAAATGGTATGAAAGCGCACCCGTCCCCATGAGCGATCAGCCCTGGTACGTAAATGGTGTTGTGAGCGTTGAAACACATCTTTCACCCGAATCGCTCGTGAAAGAGGTTCTCGACGTAGAGACAGAGCTCGGACGACGGCGCACTGTGGCGAATGAAGCACGCACAATCGATATTGATGTTATTGCTTACAATGATGTGATCATTGTAGGGACAACACCCGATGAGGTCGCAATCCCGCACCCACGTATGCATACACGCGCTTTTGTCTTATTGCCTTTAGCTGAGATTGCGCCAAATTGGCAGCACCCAAATCGCATAGAATCGTTATCAGAACTGGTCGTAGCATTGCCTGAAAATCAAATTTTCCGCCCCTTAAAAGACGCCGACGGGCTGTTTGGGACCGAATGGAATGGATAAATGCGCCTTTATCCTTGCGTTCCTCGCTGTAAATTTATATAAACCGTGCAATTCCAGTTTATTTTTTCCGGAGACCGCTTGATGGCTCGCGTCACAGTTGAAGATTGCGTAGAGAAAATTCCTAACCGTTTTGAGTTGGTCGCAATTGCGGCACAACGTGCACGGCATATTTCTGCAGGTGCAGCACTCACGATTGAACGGGATAATGACAAGAACCCGGTTATCTCGCTGCGCGAAGTTGCTGATGAAACTGTCGATATCAAAGAACTTAAAGAAGACCTTATCAAAAGCCTCCAACGTCATGTTGAGCAGGACGAGCCAGAAGACGATCTGGTTGATGATTTGGCGATCCGCCAGGAAATGGGCGCAGGCAGTGCCAGTGACAATGAGATCGAGGCTTTGGCCAAGACTGTGTCAATTGGTGACGGTGCATCTGAATCCGATAGCGCTGGTGAAGTCATGTTTGAAGACGTTGAAGACGTCGACGATTGATTTCTTAGCCAAACATACCGATTTAAAACGAGGGCCCTTTGGTCCTCGTTTTTTTTGATACAACAACAATAGCTTGGGCCTTATTATTGAGCCATGCTAAGATCAGTTTGATATGTTGAGACAATTTGCCCTCGTCGAAAAAGTGAAGTCTTACGACCCCAGTGCGGACGAGGACGCGATCAACCGCGCCTACGTCTATGCGATGAAAATGCATGGCTCGCAAAAGCGCGCATCCGGTGACCCATATTTTTCCCATCCCATCGAAGTCGCCGGCATTTTGACGGACTACAATGTAGATACCGCAACAATCATCACCGCGTTATTGCATGATACAATCGAAGATACAGACGCCACGTACGACGAAATTGAGCAGATGTTTGGCAACGAAGTCGCGCGCCTCGTTGATGGTGTGACCAAACTCACCCGTATCAATTTTGTATCCGACAAGGCCAAGCAAGCAGAGAACTTCCGTAAATTCCTGTTGGCAATGTCCGAAGATATCCGTGTGCTGTTGGTGAAACTTGCAGACCGCCTTCATAATATGCGGACGCTGAGCTACATCAAAAAGCCCGAGAGCAGGGCACGTATAGCCATGGAGACCATGGATATCTATGCGCCGTTAGCCGAGCGTATTGGCATGGACGAAATAAAGAGCCAACTGGAAGATCTCGCCTTTACCGAACTGAATTCTGAAGCCAGACGCTCTGTCGTCCGCCGCCTGGAATTCCTTCGCAACCAAGGGGATGGTCTTGTTGACCGTATTATCGACGAACTGAATACCCGAATGCTCGACAATGATCTTGTGGCGAAAGTCCATGGCCGGGAAAAGTCACCGTATTCGATCTGGTGCAAGATGCAGCAGCATGATGTTGGCTTTGAACAACTCTCGGATATCATGGCATTCCGTATCGTCGTCGACAGTGTCGAAGACTGCTACCGGGCTTTGGGCGTTGTGCACGGCGCCTATAGAACGGTGCCTGGACGATTTAAGGATTACATATCAACGCCGAAGCCAAATGGGTACCGGTCGTTGCATACAGGGGTTTTCGGGCCTGAAAACCATCGTATTGAACTACAAATTCGTACCCGTGATATGCACATCATCGCCGAAAGCGGTGTCGCGGCACATTGGAACTACAAAGAAGGTGGCCACCCAGATGCTGCCCGCCGAGATGGCCCACAGTATCGTTGGCTCCGCGAACTGCTCGAAATTCTTGAGAATGCATCGAACCCTGAGGAATTCCTTGAGCACACCAAGCTTGAGATGTTCAAGGATCAAGTATTTGCGTTTACGCCACGCGGTGAATTGATCAGCCTGCCATCCGGTGCCACGCCTGTCGATTTTGCCTACGCCGTGCACTCGGAAATTGGCGATCGGTGTGTTGGCTCCAAGATCAATGGCCGCATGATGCCGCTCCGCACGCGCCTTCGAAATGGTGATCAGGTCGAGATCGTGACCTCCAAGGCTCAGACACCATCCCCAACATGGGACCGGTTTGTTGTTTCAGGTAAGGCACGCGCTCGCATACGGCGGTTTGTGCGCCTTCAAGAACGTGACCAATATCACGCGCTTGGACGCTCCATTCTCCAGCGCGCATTTAAGGAATCCAGGAACGAGCTATCAGATAAAGCCCTCAGCGGCGTTCTCCAAACCTTTAGTCAGCCAACGATCGAAGATCTCTGCGCGCAAGTTGGGGCTGGGCACATCACCGGTCGTGCGATCGTTGAAGGCGTGTATCCTCGCCTTAAGATCACTGAGGACGAAGATAAAATCGTCCAAATTTCAAATCCAAAGACCCGCAAAGACCCACAAAAAGGCGGCGTCCCGATTACGGGTCTTATTCCTGGTATGGCCATGCATTATGCCGGGTGTTGTCATCCGCTGCCAGGCGACCGGATTGTCGGTATCGTGACAACCGGCAAGGGCGTCACTATCCACACCATTGATTGTGAGAATCTTGCCCAATACCAAGATGAGCCCGAGCGTTGGCTGGATGTTGCCTGGGATAGCATTGGCAGTTCCCATCAATCACATGTCGCTCGCGTCAATGTCACAGTCCTCAATGAGCCTGGAACCCTTGGCGATCTGTCCACAGTGATTGCCAAGAACGGCGGCAACATTTCAAACCTCAAGGTTATGGATCGGCAAACAGATTTCTTTGTCCTGCTGATCGATATTGAAGTGAAAGACGTAAAACACTTGTCGGACGTCATTGCAGCGCTTCGTGCGTCGACCAAGGTCAATACTGTAGACCGCGCACGCGGATAGCCTCAAAAACTCGTTAAATCTCTGTAATGACGCCTTTCCAATTCACGATCCAGTCGCTACTTAAGGCTCATGTTTAAACGTAGCCATCCCCGTCCACTTCATCGCAGAGCCATTGGTGCCGTCTGGCCCGAAATGGGCTGGCGTCGTGCGACCCAATATACACTTATTCGGATTGGGCGATTGCCGGGTTCTGGATCCGCCATTGCGGGTGGATTTGCCTGGGGTGCGGCAATGTCTTTCACGCCGTTTATTGGCTTGCACATAGCCATGGCCGTGTTTGCCGCATGGATTACGCGGTGCAGTATCGTTGCTGCCGTGATTGGCACCGTCGTTGGTAACCCGTGGACGTTCCCGTTTATATGGATCTGGCTTTATAAGGCAGGCGTTGCCATGGGCTTCGGTCAATCTGGTGTCAGCGCTGAAACCATGGACTTCTCTGGACTATTCGGAGAAGTCACTGCTGCGGCGCTCAAAGGTGACTGGGCGTTCATTCTGGATACGGCCGGGCCGATCTTAATGCCGATGCTGGTCGCCTCTATTCCAACTCTAACGATTGTATGGGTAATATTCTTCCTGTTGCTGAAACCGATGATTGGGCGCTACAAAAGTGCTGCAGCTGCCAGACGGTCTCGACGACTGTCGATGCAGCTCGAAGCTGTTCGTCAGGAATAACAAGGAGATACGACATGACATCGGCCTTACGCCTCGGCGTTAACATCGACCATGTCGCCACTATTCGGAATGCCCGAGGCGGGGTCCATCCTGATCCAATTCATGCGGCCAAGCTTGCAGAAAAAGCCGGCGCAGACGGCATTACAGCGCATCTTCGTGAAGATCGTCGACATATCTCGGATAGCGACATCGCGCGCCTTATGGACGCCATTGTCCTGCCGCTAAACTTTGAAATTGCCGCAACAGACGAAATGCTGCAAATCGCCGTGCGTCACAAACCACATGCGGCCTGTATTGTGCCTGAAAAACGCGAAGAGCGTACCACAGAGGGTGGGCTCGATGTTGCTGGTGGGTTTGAGTCTCTCAAGCCATTTGTCTCCACTTTAAAGGACAATGGCATTTTGGTGTCGTTGTTTATTGAACCCAGCGAAAAGCAGCTTGAAGCCGCAGCGTCTCTAAACGCTGATATCGTTGAGCTTCACACCGGACGGTATTGCGATACCGAAGGCACCGCTCGCGATGTTGAGCTTAAACGTATTATCCATGCCGCCGGGGTAGCAGAGGGTTTAGGTCTCGAATGCCACGCAGGGCATGGACTGACATTTGATACCGTCACACCCATTGCCGAGATACCAAGCCTCGTTGAACTGAATATTGGTCATTTCCTCATTGGCGAAGCGATTTTCTCAGGTCTTGATAGTGCTATTCGGCGCATGCGCTCTTTGATGGATACTACACGCACCAACATTGCCGGCGAACGTTCCGCGTGATTATCGGGATCGGCACTGATCTATGTGACATCCGTCGCATTGAAAAGACACTGGATCGCTTTGGTGAACGATTTATCGAACGCCTCTATGACGACTATGAAATCAAGAAAGCCATGCGCAAGCAAATGCCCGCTGCGAGTTTTGCCCAAAGCTTTGCCGCGAAAGAAGCCTGCGCTAAAGCCTTGGGAACCGGTTTTCGTCTCGGTGTTTTCTGGCAAGATATGGTTGTTCAAAACTTGCCAACCGGCCAACCCATCATGCTTTTGAAGGGGGGGGCGAAAGCACGCCTCGATAGCCTGACACCTGCAGGTATGGTCGCCAAAGTTGACGTGTCTCAGACAGATGAATATCCGATGGCACATGCCATGGTGATCATCTCGGCTATTGACCCAGCGCTTGCTCCAGATCCGCAATAAGATCGTCTGCGTCTTCTAAACCAACCGACAATCTCAATAAATCCTGCGGGCAGGGGCTATCAGGGCCTTCAATGGGGCCACGGTGCTCTATCAGGCTTTCTGTGCCGCCCAGCGACGTTGCAGGCTTGAATAGCTTGGTTCGCTTTACAGCGCGCGCAGCCGCATCCGCACCACCCGCCAAACGGATCGACATCATACCACCAAAACCGCCGATCATTTGCTTTGCAGCAATCTCGTGGCCGGGGTGACTGGGTAGGCCTGGATATAGAACGTGTGAGACACCCGGGTGATCGAGCAATGCCGTCGCCACGCGCATGGCGTTTTCAGAGTGCCGCTGCATTCTGACATCCAGCGTGCGCATTCCACGAAGCAAAAGCCATGCTTCCATCGCCCCCAGAGTTGACCCTAAACCGGTCCTTACATCTCGGACGCTCTCCCAGAAGTCATCTTTCTCGCGCGTGATCAATGCACCAGCCAGAACATCGGAATGGCCGTTCAGATACTTGGTCGCAGAATGCATGACGATATCCGCACCAAAGTCTAGTGGACGGGTCAGGACCGGTGTCGCTGATGTGGAGTCTACAAAAAGCTTCACACCGTGCGCGTGTGCAAGCTCAGCACATGCGGCGATATCCATAAGCGACCAATCAGGGTTGGATGGCGTTTCAGCCCACACAGCCTTGGTTTCAACGGGGCGAATGCCAGCTTTGACCGCATCCAGATCGCCATTGGGATAAAGCGAAATCTCAAGACCCAACGCGGGGGCTTGCTTTGTCATCCAACTCCGTAAAAACCAGTACATGGTCTCCGGCGCCAAAATATGACTGCCCGGTCCAAGCGCCAGCAACAGATGCGTCGCAGATGCCATACCAGACGAGAACAACAATGCATCTGCACCGCCTTCAAGTTTACACAGCACTGTCTCAGTGTCGGTAAGGCCCGGGCCGGAATTCCGATAATACATATAGCCTTGGTCCGTCGTGTACGTGGTCGACGGTTTTATCTGCGGGGTGATATCCCCCGTAGGTGAGGGCAGAACACCAATCATCGCGGCAGCAATGGTCGCAGGCTTATCAAATTCATCGTCATGCATATCGGAACCTCCGCTTAAACAATCTCGCGTTCATTCAGCCGGTTCAATCGATAAATTGTATGGAGGCAATCGTGGAAACGTATATACCGTCATGAGGGTATTTTTTCATTGACTCTCGTGCGTATTTTTTTTGTTAGAAACGATCAAGTCTCAGGGAGAAGTACGTCTTTACCCACCGGGATTTTTGCGTTCAATCATCATAAACATCCTCGCTCTGGACCAAGTCCAGAAAGATAGCCAATGCATTTCACCTCTCGTCATTCCCGCGGAGGCGGGAACCCAGTAGGTATGCAGAAGACCTGGGTCCCCACAGTCGCGGGGATGACGGCCTGGTGGTGATGAACGTGTCTCATCAACATTCTTAAAATAGGAGGCTTTCCCATGGGCAGCACAGATAATGCTGCGGCCGCAACGGCTGCAAAGGTTTCATCAAATTCCAATACCAACAGCGGATTTGGCAACAGTACGGGCGGTGAGTTCGCCACGACATCCGCCCCAACGCCGTCTTTCGGCCTGTCCGGCTCGGTCGGCATCGGCGGGGCGAACGCCCCCGAAGGCATCTTTCAGGCCTCAAGTGCTTTGGCCAACAACGGCATCATGGACGCCCCACAGGACACCGCAGACAGCACGCTGTTTTCAGGCATCATCAGTGCGCAGGAAGATATGGACAGCGGCCTTAAGCGGGACGGGCTGATCAATCCAGGCGGGCCAACCCTGCAAACCTATAACAAGCTCAGCGATCAGGGCTTCGTCAAAGTACCACCCCCCGCCAATGCACCACCACCTTTACCTGAAAAACCCATCGGTCTGCCTCAAGCTGACACCGGGGATGCCGCCCCCAATGCCGCTATCACGGCCCAAACCAAACAACAGGCGGTAAAAACCGCTGAGGCTAAATCCCTTCAGCACATGGGGGATGTGACCCGTACCGGGTTTCAGCAGATACAGGATGTGAAGCGTGTGCAAAAAGCCAAGGCCGACGCTAAACACGCCGAACAGCGGGCACAGGAACTTGAGGCAAACCACCGAGAGAAAGATCAGCAGGCACGTCTAAAAGTTGCAAACAAGCTGCATACCGACGTGCCAAAGTAGCCCACCCAACAGACACGCAAGCTCGGACAAGAAATTGGCACCCGCATCGGTGAAACCCTGAAATCGATCTTAAATCCGACAGCTATCCCCCCTCTCCCTGAGGGAGAGGGCCGGGGTGAGGGGCGCCTTGATCAACAAGAACAAGAGAGCCTAGCCCCGCACGTTGAGGCATCACGCATCCGCCCAAACCTCTCCGACGCGGCATTTCAATCCAACCAGCGTCTGGCCAATAGCCTCAAGAAACACCAGGGCGTTGGTAATCTGCCAACCTTTACCACAGATGCCATCAACACCGACGGGGTCAAAGCGGTGACCGAGGTTGCCGACCTGATCGAACAGGTCCGCGACCATGACCCGGCACAGGCTCAGGAACTGTTCGACAAAACCATGCAGGGCATCGATAACGGAGAACGTCGCAGCCTCGAAGAACATTCTCGAACGTTGGAATTTCATCCTGATAAGGACCGCCCTCGCTTCGAAAACAAACTTGGCCGCCAGGATGATGATAAATCTGGGGCCATGATGCCAATGGGTGCAAAAGACGATGCCGCAAATGGGCAGGACACCCCAAGGTCCAACGCCGGAACTGGGTCTGGTGATAAACAACCGAATGAAGAAGGTTCAGACGACATCTGGAGCGTCGAAGATAAACCCATGACAGATGGTGGTGCTAAACATGTGCAACCTGGCAATGCCGAGAGGTCGCCTAATCATGAAGAAAAGGGTAAGAAGGACCCCAGTAAAATTTAATGGAATGAGAAACCAATATTCCAGCAAAATAAAGGGTCGAATGAATTAAAAACAAAAGGTCCAGTCCGCATACGTGCACAAAGTGTTACACTTGGAACTGATGATATCGACTACGAACTTGATTGGTTGCCATTGGATAAAGACGGAAACGTGGTACCCGTTTGGCGCAACAATGACCACAAAGTAGAAAAGAACGAAATCGGTGTATTTATGGGGCAGTCAAAACCATCTAAACATCAACCACCCTTTGATAATCCCAACGGATTCATGGTAAAAGTAAGAATACCACCATAGCGAGCAAGAAACGAAAATTCCTTAGGCGTGCATCTTGATGTTTTTACGTCGAAAGGCGGCGAACTCAAATCAAACCCGACAAATGAATAGATTGAGGACGTATGGATATGCCCAAATATAAAGCGATACCTATAATCACCATTTTTGTTTTCACTATATCCCTAATGGCTTGGATATCTTACCCCCCAAAAGAACACAGTTGCAGGTTCACCAAATACGCTAAAAGCCGACATGTTTTTTGCTTTTAATTTTGCGCCACAATTTAAGTATGACGAGTGTTCTGCACTTGTTTCAATAAACGAGAGTGTTACGGACGATTACTTTGAACACTTACATCACTATCTCATGAGACTGGAGCCGCGTGCAATTTACGTCGGAGCAAATAGAATCCTAGGGCAAAAAGTTAATCAATACGAAGTATTATTTGCAAATGAGTGTCATCGACAAATTGATATTCTTTCGAACGCTCGAGATAACTTCCTTAGGAATTTTCCTAACCTTATAATAGAAATTTCATCTAATTCTGAGCCGACTAGAAATGGTCCAAAATCAGGACCATTTTGGACAGTCTCAATAGATTATGGCCCTGAACACTGGAGTTTAAAACGCCTTGCGATGGGAACGTGTAATCCGAACATTTGGCAAGCTTTAGCAACACATCTTGAAAGCGTGCACGATGAATTTAATTCTAATCAGATTGTGGGTGTGTATTTGTATTTATCGATGGCTAAAGCATTGGGTAATGATTCCCAATCTCTCGTTGAGAAAATAAACCAAATTCGTATAGATCATGACCTTAAACATGTTGATCAATCTCATAAATTGATTCGTGAATATATGAAAATGAATAAATGCTAATCGACTTGTAATAATGAACTCGATTGAAACCGAGTCCATCAACTATCAATCGATACCTACCCATCCGCACCCCGAAATCGACAAACGCGGTGGTCGGCAGCATGAGGCGATGGAAAAGGCGCGTGAAAACCGCGAAACTATTGGCAAGACTACTGCGACGACAGCCGCTAGATTAGTACTTCCTTGGGCGGCAAAAGGTGCTGGTCTTGCAGGTCGAGCAGGTCTGGCGGCTATTGGCGCGATGCCGTCTGCAGAATTAGCGTTTTCGTCTGAATTTCAGGCCTCCTCGCGTCGAGCATTTGACGAAGCCGGTATCGATAAAACTGACCGTAAGACCCTGGAAAAGTTTACCAAAGAGCATGCAAATGAAGCACGCAATGCGGTCGGGCGCGCGTTTCAGGCTGGTTTTGCTGATCTGGCAGGCAACCTGACCGGACACCTATCTGCCGAACGCTTCGGTGAACTGATTGGGTTCGGGGTTGGTGAGGTTGTGGAGGGCATAAGCCAACCTGCAGATAAAGAAGAAAAAGACTGTATTAAAAGCGTTTACTTACAGGAATGGTTCGAGAGCCATTCCTGAGCTTTTTTCTTGGCAGTTTCATACTCTGTTGGCGTCGTGATCAGTCCAACAAGTTTCTTACTGACCTCGCCAGCCCTTATGTCTCCCAACATAAAAGCAATTTCAAGCCATTTATGGCCGTCAACATTGTCTCGCTCATCTTTAGGCTGACGTAAAATCAGAGAACCTAAACCGTAATGTGAACTCACCTTGCAAAGTTCAACAGCTTTTAAATAATAAGTTCTCGCGCGAGCGACGTTTTTTGGAAGAGTTTTACCTTGATCATAGACAACCGCTAAATTGTGCATGGCTTTCACATGCTCTTTGTAAGCCGCTTTTTCCCACCAAGATTGTGCTATGAGATCATTTTGCTCTAATCCCCGCGCAAACGAATATATATTTCCCACCCGAAACTGCGCCTCGGAATTCCCGGATTCGGCGAGGGGGAGCCAGATATCATAGGCCTTCTTGAATTCTCCGGCTTTGTAGGCGGCAAAACCTTCCTTTACGCGCGGATCATCAGCACCCGGTTGTGTCTCGTCATAAATCGCCTTTGGTACGGCGTCTTTAGTCGCAGCCGCGTTGGTTTCGGTTTCGGATGCAAAGCCCGCAGATGGCAATGACAACGCTCCGCCAAGACTGGCCAGCCCCACCATCCCCATAAACATAACTTGTGTTAAAACCATTCTCATACAATCCATTGTAATCATCATTTCCCCACACTCCAACGCATCTATTGAAGCTATGAATGGATCAGAAAGGTTTTTTATAACTTCAACTTTTAGATGGATAACTATAATACTGATCAATTATTATTTGATCGTATTTGGCTGAAGCTTTGTTCGTGTTTCATGTCCAGGGATTGCGTAAACTCCAATCATGGACTGGCAAGACGACGGTATTATCCTCAGCGTAAAGAAATATGGCGAGACATCTGCCATCGTGAACCTGCTAACGCCTATGCAAGGCCGCCATGCGGGCTTGGTGCGCGGCGGGTTTGGCAAGCGATTACGAGGCATATTGCAGCCAGGCAATAAGGTTCAGGCCTCATGGCGCGCCAGATTGCCTGAACACCTGGGCAATTTCACGATTGAGCCCATGAAAGCGTATGCAGCCAATGCCCTGACAGATGCGCGACGTTTGGCAGCATTATCATCAGCCTGTTCATTGATTGAAGCCTCATTGCCTGAACGCGAACCCCATCCAGCCATCCTTGAGGGCCTAGAGATACTTTTGGGCGCGCTTGATGACGATGATGTATGGCCGGTGATTTATGTGAAGTGGGAAATCGGACTGCTCACCGAGCTTGGTTTCGGCCTCGATCTGACAAAATGTGCCGCCACAGGCACAACCGAAGATCTGGCACACGTCTCACCACGCACAGGCAGGGCGGTCTCTAGTGCGGCTGCAAAGCCATATAAAGAACGTCTGTTACCTCTGCCAGCGTTCCTTTTGGATAGCAGTGCCCCTGCAAATATTGATGAAGGGCTTCGTCTGACCGGCTATTTCCTCGAAAACCATGTGTTTCAATACCGGGATACCGAACTGCCTTCGTCCCGCCGTCGTTTGGCAGAACGATTTCGCGAGTAAGATCAAGGCTCAGCGTTCTTATAATGTTCTTGTCACATTTCATCCATTTGCATTGACGAAAACGCCTCAACAACTACTATATGTCGCGATCAACTAAAAACCTGACCACAAGAGGCGCTACATGAGTAAACTTGTCGATCCCGAGGAAATTCGCGAAACAAGGCTCGCGGATGCGCTTTCGGAACGCTATCTGTCCTATGCGTTATCGACAATTATGTCGCGTTCACTCCCAGACGTTCGTGATGGACTTAAGCCGGTTCACCGTCGCTTACTCTATGCGATGCGCCAGCTGAAACTTGATCCATCATCAGGGTACAAAAAGTGCGCCCGTGTTGTTGGTGACGTCATGGGTAAATATCACCCGCATGGTGACCAATCGATTTACGATGCGATGGTGCGACTGGCGCAAGAGTTTGCTCAGCGCTATCCACTCGTCGACGGGCAAGGGAACTTCGGTAACATTGATGGCGATAACGCCGCCGCCATGCGCTACACCGAGGCGCGCCTGACAGAGGTTGCAAACCTGCTTTTAAGTGGCATTGATGAAGATGCCGTTGATTTCCGTGATACCTATGACGGCGAAGAATCTGAACCCACCGTTTTGCCAGCTGCGTTTCCAAATCTGCTCGCCAATGGTGCCGCAGGTATTGCCGTGGGTATGGCCACGAACATCCCGCCACATAACGTCGGCGAGCTGTGCGACGCGATGCTGCATATCGTCAAAACCGCGAAACACACAACAGAATCCATCACCAATTCACGCGTGACCTTTGAGAAACTTGTTGAGTTTGTTCAAGGTCCAGACTTCCCAACCGGCGGTGTACTGGTTGAGTCCCGCGAAAACGTTATTGAGGCTTACCGCGCAGGACGTGGTGGCTTCCGCCTTCGCGCCCGCTGGGAACTGGAAAAGCTCGGCCAGGGTCTTTTCCAAATCGTCATTACGGATATCCCGTATCAAATTCAGAAATCACGCCTCATTGAAAAAACGGCTGAGCTTCTATTGGCGAAAAAGCTGCCTATGTTGGCCGATATTCGTGACGAATCAGCCGAAGACGTACGGATCGTGCTCGAGCCAAAGTCTCGCAACGTCGAACCTGAAATGTTGATGGAGCATTTGTTCCGCGAAACCGAGCTAGAAACGCGGATCAGCCTCAATCTGAACGTCTTGAACAAAAACAATGTTCCAGGCGTCATGAACCTCCGTGAAGCCTTAATCGCATTTCTTGAGCACCGCGAAGATGTTCTGGTACGTCGATCACACCATCGCTTGGGCAAGATTGAGCACCGTCTCGAAGTCTTGGGCGGATTGTTGATTGCGTATCTAAATCTGGATGAAGTCATTCGGATCATTCGCGAAGAAGATGACGCCAAGAAAGTCATGATGAAGACCTTCGATCTGACCGATGTGCAAGTCGAAGCCATTCTCAACATGCGCTTGCGGCAGTTACGCAAACTCGAAGAAATGGAAATCCGAAAAGAAGATAAAGCCCTCAAGGCTGAGCGGGGTGAGCTGAAAGAGCTTTTGGCAACAGAAACAATGCGTTGGAGGGTTGTCGAAGACGAACTAAAAGAGCTCAAGCAGACCTTTGGCCCGAAAAGCGACCTCGGGCGACGCCGTACCGATATCAGCGAGCCGCCATCGATTGTCATCGTACCGATCGAAGCGATGATCGAAAAAGAACCTGTAACTATCGTTTATTCCGAAAAGGGCTGGATCAGAGCGGCAAAAGGCCATCTAGAGGATATTTCCACGCTCAAATTCAAAGAAGGCGACCAATTGAAGTTCTGGTTGCACGCTGAAACAACGGATAAATTGATCATATTTGGCACTAACGGCAGGTTTTATACCGTCGGTGTCGATAAATTGCCGGGCGGGCGTGGCCATGGCGAACCGATCCGCCTGATGGTCGATATCCCGAATGGCCATGACGTTGTTAAAATGATGAAGCATGAAGGTGGACGACGCTTTTTGATCGCATCAGATGCGGGCAGGGGCTTTATCGTCCCCGAAGACGAAGTTGTCGCGCAAACCAAGAACGGAAAACAGATCCTTAATGTTGGATCGAGTGACGAGGCAACGGCGATCAGTGTTGTTCCGGACAACGCGGACCACGTCGCAGTTATCGGTGCCAACCGTAAGGTGCTGATCTTCCCCATTGATGAATTGCCTAAAATGACGCGCGGTAAAGGTGTCATCCTGCAACGCTATAAGGATGGTGATCTGTCTGATGTGCAGGCGTTCAACCTCAAAGAAGGTGTGAGCTGGCAGACCGGCTCGGGGATGCGCTCAGAGACCGACCTCAAGGCATGGCTTGGAAAGCGCGCCAGTGCCGGATTGATAAAGCCTAAAGGATTTCCGTCGAATAACCGGTTTTCCTGATCGTCTCTGATGGAGAAGGTTCTTGGCATCATCATTGGCGGTGTCGTTGCACTCATAATACTTGCCGTTATTTTTTTATTGGCAGGTGGCGCGATCATTGGTGCAATAACAGCGTTACTGACGATACCCATCGCAACCCCGATAACGTCTATAACTCGTTATTTTGACGGTTTTAGCGGGCTACTTTGTGTATCGGAATAAAAAAGCGTCAAACAAGGATGATCCTTGATTTTAGGGGCACGTTTAGAGACTTTGAGATCAACAAGAACAAATAATTATCGGAGTGAATGAAATGATACCTGCGACACAGACCCACACACTGGCAGATACACTTTTTCCAGCAAGTGCCGAAAGCAACAAATGGATGCGCAACGTGCTGCTCGCAGTTGGCGGCACCGTTCTTTTGACAATCGCGGCTAAAATGAACATCCCATTCTATCCAGTCCCATTGACCATGACGACTTTTGTGGTCCTCACAATCGGCATGGCGTTCGGTTGGCGTCTTGGTGGCGCAACAGTTGCGCTTTACCTCGCTGAAGGCGCGATTGGCCTACCTGTTTTCGCCGGTACACCTGAAAAAGGCATTGGCCTTGCTTACATGGCGGGCCCCACAGGCGGATACTTGCTGGGCTATCTCGTTGCTGCCGTTGTTGTTGGTTGGCTTGCTGAAAAGGGCTGGGACCGCAATGTGTTTACAACGCTCGCCGCGATGATCATCGGTACAGCAATTATCTTTGCTCCAGGCATTTACTGGCTTGGGATGTTATTCGGTTGGGATAAGCCAATTCTTGCATGGGGCCTATGGCCATTCATGGCAGGTGCAGGCTTTAAGATTGCATTGGCTACTGCAGTCCTTCCTCTCGCATGGAAGTTCCTCGCCACAAAGAAGTAATCTATTATATCGTTTGAATTGGATGAGGGCGTAATCGAAAGGTTGCGCCCTTATTCCATGCGCACCCAACCATCCGGCGTGACGCGCTCAAGCGGCTTAAACCGGGATTTATACTCCATATTTGAGCATCCATCGATCCAGAACCCCAAATACATATATGGAAGTTCCTGACCATAGGCCTCATCTATCATCCATAAGATCATAAACGTGCCGATACTTCGGTCAGCCTCAGCATCGTCAAAGAAGCTGTAGACCGCTGATAAACCGTCACTAAGCCTGTCAGCCAGACAAACACCGGCCAATGTCCCAGACTTAAAGCGAAACTCGATGACGACGGTATTAACCGGCGTGTCTTCAATCAGGGCCTGATAATCCAGGAAATCCATCTTTCCCATGTCGCCACCGTTATGGCGGATTTTCTGGTAGTCTGAAAAAAGTGAGAATTGCTCATGCGTCGCAATGGGCTCAAGAATTTCAGCGCTTAAATCGCTATTGCGCTTTAAAATCCGTTTGAGTGATTTGCTCGGCTTGAATTCGTCCACGACAACCCGAACGGCAACACAAGCATCGCAACTTGGACATGCGGGTACGTAGCAAATACCGTGTGAGCGACGAAATCCAGCCATCGATAGCTGATCGTGTAAGGCGTTTGCGTCGCGGCCAATAAGTTCTGTAACGACACGGCGTTCCGTGCGGCCTGGCATATAAGGGCAGGGCAGCGGCGCTGTCGAAAAAAAGAACTTCGAATCAGGTAAGGGTTGGTGGCGCATTAATACCCATTATTACTATCACGTAAGCCATAACGTTACGGCATTTCATGTCGTAAATGCAATTCACAGTGCACAAATTATGAAAGCGATCAGAATTTACTGAGACAGACTCTGATCAAGTTCAAGACTAAGACCAGGAAGACCACCAACAGGCGCAGGAGCTACTGGTCCATTTCGGTTATTAGCAGGATCTCCATCCGGCGTAATAATGATCTCGCGTTGACGAATCTGATTTAGACCAGAAAGCACTTCTTCTTTTTGTGGTTATTCTTGAACAGGTGCTTTCTTAACCTTGTTTGGATCGTTCAAAGGGTTGTCTTTGCCCGTGCCACGCAACATCACAATCGAAAGTCAACGATTTGACGGATGCGTAGGATTATCCTTAACCAACGGTTCCGTCGCAGCTTTACCAACCATCCGGTCAATACGGCTTTCAGGCACGCTGATCTACTCTAGCCAACGCCGTGCTGCATTTGCACGATCCGCAGATAACTTCCAGTTGGAGAAGTCACCGCCAGCAACAAACTTCGTTGAATCCGTGTGACCAGATATCGATAGATTGTGTGGCAATGCCTTGATGATCTCGGTCACGACCTCGAGGAGTTTCTTGGTATGTACAAAGAGCTCTGACGCGCCGCTTTGGAACATCGACAAGCCGTCTTTATCGACAAGCTGAATACGTAAACCATCCGGCGTGTTATCGATAAGCAGGCTATCTTTGAGCTTTTTCAGTTGTGGTATACTCGCAAGTGTCGTCTCAAGCTGATCTTTGGCTTCTTCGAATTGTTCCTGCTCACGTTGCTTTAGGACCTGCTCAGCCGTCTCTTCGTCAGGATTACCACCCGCTTGATTCTCTGAGTTATCATCGCCACCCGTGCCCGCTTTTGGCGGTGGCAGGTCAACCGTCACACTGTCACGGGACGTGGTATTCTGCGCAGCACCATCTTAAGTGATGGTTCTTCCGCCAAGGATATCTCCGGCACCACTCGTTGATTGAGAGGCGGATACCGGGGCGAAATAGTTTGAAATACCTTCAAGCTGCTCCTGCGTCACTGAGTTCAACAGCCACAACAGCAAAAAGAACGCCATCATCGCTGTCACAAAGTCAGCATAGGCAATCTTCCAGGCACCACTATGATGGCCGTGCCCGCCCTTGTTGATCTTCTTTATGATGATCGGTTTTGCTACGCCTTCGCCGGCCATTAAGGGCCTCCGTTAACTTGGTGGTGGCAGGTTCGCACAGATCTCTTCGAGCTCTGCGAACGTTGGCCGATACTCATCAGGTAGAATCTTACGTGCAAATTCGACGGATACCTGAGGTGCATACCCCTGCATGTGACCCATTAGACCCATTTTCATGCAAACGAAGTAGTGATGTTCCGCACCGTACGCAGCATACAGGTTACCAGCCATTGGCAGGACGAAACCGTACGCCACCAAAATACCTGAGAACGTACCCACAAGCGCTGCACCAATCAGACCACCAAGAACTTCTGGCGGTTCCGTAATCGAACTCATAGTCACGATCACACCCAAAACAGCAGCAACAATACCCAAGGCAGGAATGGCTTCACCAATGTTACGCATGGCACCAGAGACCATGGCTTTATCGTGGTGATGAACGTCCAATTCCGCATCCATGATATTTTCAATCTCGTGCGGGTTACTGGCACCCAGCGTCAAAAGACGAAGATAATCACATAAGAAATCGAGCGCATAGTGGTCATGCTGGAACAAAGGGAATGTTGAAAACAGGCTATTATCATGAGGTTTTTCAACATGTTGCTCGAGTGCGAGATCACCTTTGGCTTTAGCCAGACGGAACACGCTGTACAAACACGTCAGCAGTTCAACGTAAGCTTCCTTCTTGTATTTTGGGCCTTTGACCATCGTTCCGACGGACTTAAATGAGGCGATAACAACCCTTTTAGGGTTACCCGCCATAAATGCACCCAACGCACCACCAAGAATAACAACATATTCAATTGGTTGCCAAAGAATACGCAAGTCGCCGTGAACGGAGTATCCACCGAACACACAACCAATAACCAACAAAATACCAACGATGAAAACATCTAAGCAGGCTCTCACGTTTAATTTCAATGCGCTCGCAGAAGATGTGGGCGGGCTTAAATTCCCACCCCTCTCGCCGTAGAGCAGTTTTGTTTGAAACTCAAGTGCTTGGGGACAAATCATAGCATTCAATTTCATACGATCTGACGTTTCAATTCCCATACTCTACGTGCTAAACACCCAAGATGATTGTTTCAGCAGATGACTTTCGCCAAGTACTCTCTCGTTTTGCCAGTGGCGTAACGGTTGTAAGTGCACGTGATACAGCCAAAAATCCAATTGGTGTTACCGTGAGCGCGTTCTCGTCTGTGTCTTTAGACCCGCCGTTGATTTTGATTTGTTTGGATAATGCGACGTTCAATCTTCAAAATTATACCGATGGTGGCGCCTTTGCCGTAAACATACTTTCAAGCGAGCAGGGCGATGTATCCAACGCTTTTGCCTTTCCAGGCCCACTGCCACCTTTTGAACAAGTTACCTATTCTGAAGGCGAACTTGGTTTGCCGCTGATTGACGGTGCCTTGGCAAGCATTCAATGCAAAACACACGCTGTGCACCCCGGTGGCGATCATGTGATTATTGTTGGTTTAGTCCAGCATGCGAAGTGGCAACCCCACATTAATCCACTAATCTATGCGGGTGGGCAGTACCGAGCGATAACAGAACTAGGTACAGAGGGATGAGCAGGCCAGCGGCCCGGCCTGTTCTCAAAACGCTCGCGACATCAATGCTTATGGCAGGCCTCGCCCTTGGAATATGGGGGTTCGCACCTTTAGAATTTCCACGGACCCATTTAACACTCATTGGGCTTGGATTCTCTGCCGCATTAGGGGGCGTGGCTATTGGGCGGTTCTCAAACCTTGGCACGGCCTGGCTGGTTTTAACATTCATTGCAACGCCAGCACTCGTGCTCGTGCCAATCTATCAGCCACCCATTTGGGTTTTTCCCGCCATCGTCCTGATGTTAGCTGGATTCTATATCAATGGCGTTCGAGAACAGGTGCCACTTTATCTATCAAACAGACGCACGCAGGACGCTATCGCGGCAATTTTTGAGCAAACAAATGGATCAACATTCATTGATCTGGGATGTGGCCTTGGCGATGTCGTCAGCGCCGTCGCAGGCAAAGCGCCGAATAAACATGTTATCGGCGTAGAAACAGCACCGTTTTCATATCTCATAGCGAAAGCACGCAACATAATCATGGGACACAGAAATGCTACCATACGGTTTGAGAGCATCTGGAATACTGATGTGTCCGATGCCGATGTCGTTTATGCGTTCCTATCCCCAGCGCCGATGGCTCGCTTAAGCGAGAAACTTAAAGCAGAGATGAAGCCTGGCTCATGCTTTATATCGAATAGCTTTGCCGTACCGGGCGGCGAACCAGATGAGATCGTCATCGTTGATGACAGCCGTCAAACGCAACTGTTAATATGGCGCATGTGACGCCACTATTAAAAATCGATCAAATATGGAATACATTACTCCGTCATTGGCCTAGCCCTTTATAAGCAATAAGGAACCAGTCCAATTTATGATCTATTAGAAACACTTCGCATTAATTTGGGTATGCAGCTGTCTCTAGATACTGTTTTGCTCCGATTATTGGCCGCTACATTTCTAGGCACTCTTATCGGATGGGAACGAGAGTCCAAGAACAAGCCGGCTGGCCTTCGGAAACATATGCTTGTTGGTCTTGGGTCTGCAGCCTTTTTTCTCATATCCATCGAATTTACCTTGGGACCACTCAAAGATGCCAGAGGTATTTCACCTGACCCGACGCGCATCTTCCAGGGCATCATTACCGGCATAGGCTTCCTTGGTGCCGGGGCGATTATTCAGGGCAATAAAGACGTGACGGGCCTCACAACAGGTGCTGGCATATGGTTAGCTGGGGGCATCGGACTTGCTTGTGGTGGTGGCTATTATGCAATCGCAGTGATTACCACTCTCATCACATTATTCGTGCTGGTACTCGCTGGATGGCTTGAAAGAAGATCGCCAAAAAAAGATGACCCAGATACAGATCAAAGCCCCTAAGCGACTAGATACGCGTGTCCGATAGCAATCTATTACCAAATCCGTCAGCTTCAAGGGCTTCGATGATTTCACGAACGTGTCCCGCATCAATCGTCTCAATAGCAATATCGACGTCAGCTTCTTTAACAGGAACGTCTCGGAACATCCGTTGATGCAGAACATCAACAATATTGCCACCCTTATTGCCAATAATTCCAGCGACTGCGGCCAAAGCACCGGGCATATCAATCAAGGATATCCGAAGCTTGGCAAGGCGACCTTCGCGCACCAAACCGCGCATCATCACGGATGATAAAAGTCGGGAGTCAATATTTCCCCCAGACACAATAAGGCCGACTTTACGGCCTTTGAAACGTTCGGGCTGATCAAGCAAGACGGCGAGGGGAACGGCACCAGAGCCTTCAACAATCAGTCGCTGCACATCAACCATGATCTGTACTGCGCGCTCAATCAGCGCTTCATTGATCACCTCAACAGTTGGCATATGCTCTTTTAGAATAGGTGTCGTCACATCGCCTGGCTCTTTGACCGCAATACCATCAGCAATCGTCGCACCGCTGCCATGCGGCGGCTCACCTTTAAAAGCCTGAAACATGGAAGGGTATGCATCAGCCTGAGCGCCGATGATCTCAAGGTCAGGGTTATGTGCGCGCGCTGCAATACAACATCCAGCCGCCAAACCACCGCCACCAATCGGGACTATAACCGCATCCATATCTGGAACGTCTTCAAGGAATTCGAGCGTTGCTGTCCCTTGCCCCGCAATCACGTGCGGATCATCATATGGATGTATGAAGGCCTTGCCTTCAGCTTCGGCCGCCTTTACGGCAAGCACACGGGATTCAGCCACACTTTCACCTTTAAGGATGACTTTGGCACCAAGCGCCTCGGTACGCGCCACCTTGGTGAACGGCGTGTTGGCTGGCATATAGATGGTTGCTGGAATCCTTAAGCGTTCGGCATGATACCCAACCCCCTGAGCGTGGTTTCCAGCTGACGCCGCAATTACGCCCGCTTTACGCTCTGCATCGCTCAAGGCCGCCATGCGCACGTATGAGCCGCGCGTTTTAAATGAACCTGTAATCTGCTGGTTCTCAAGCTTTAGATAAACATCCGCACCCGTCAGCTTAGACAGTTCTGGCGAGTTGATCGCCGGAGTTCTTAGTATCTGGCCTTTAAGCAAGTCCGCTGCAGTGCGAATATCATCAATTGTAATCACGTTGCTCTCCATTATATTTTTAGCCGGGTGATACACCCGAAAGCCTAGCCTGTCACCGTTATAGCTTACTTGATTGGCAAAAGAACCATTGTTGAGAGGGTCACGTCGTCGAAAGTGATGGTATGACCATCGCGCCATAGCTCCATCAAATCATCATAGTGCGATGACATTGGATTTCCCGATTGGCCGGGGGCAACCATGTAACGAGATGGCGCACCCGCCATGTCATGCAAGGCACGGAAACCAGCTCCATGGACATGGGGGAAGAGGCCATTTACTCCCGCACCGCTTCGGCTTGCGCCTCGATTTAACGTCCGGTCACCACCGTCGGTTTGAATGTAACGGTTAAAGAAATCACCCACCGTTGGCAGTCGGCCCAGCAACGCATTGGCAAAGAACGCTTCATGCGCGCTACTCCATCGCCAATCAGATGGATTGTCTCCATATACAAGCGAGAGCTTGTTGACGGCGATATCAAAAGTTCGTTTTGGCAAGTCTTTGCAGGTCTCAACATCAGGTGTCTTTGCATCGTCACACCAGGGACTTTCAGCGCGCAAAAGCTCAAGCAAATGACGTGGACCCGGTAATTTCATGCCAAAAAAGCGATCATCCATCTCGTCATAAAACATCACACGATTCATTTCGGACAACCATGAGGCATAGATAAGCGGTTGCGGAGCGTCTCTTTGCGTTGTGCCGTCCCAGCGTTGCATCAATATCTGCGCATGCGGCACGAGACCATCACCAACAGCTTCGCCAATAACTGATTTCCAGATTTCACCAGTGACATCAATGACATCATGCTGAATTTCAGCCATCGCATCCAGATCAAATTTTTGCTGCGCCGACAGGAGTGCATCAAGACGGTCAGCACGTGCACGAGACGCCCAATCGCCGCTGAGCTCAGCTTCACTCAAGATCATCTCAGGGGTTTGTTCGTTCGCATTGGCGACAGCGCCTGATACCGGATCAATTTCAGGAGGGTATACCGAGCTTGCGCGGACTTGTTCCCACCTAAGATCCGAAGCCGTCATCGGCAATCGGCCATGAATGCCTTTGCGCAAAGGAATATCACCCGCATGTGTTCGCGCAACGCGTCCTGAGGTATCCGCAACAATGACGTTCATAAGCGGGGACTGGAAATCGTCCAATGCACGTATTGCATCGCTCAAATTTTGTGCTTCATTTAACCCGTAAAACGCAGCTGGCGTTTTGTCCTGTGTTTTAAGTGTTGTCGACATAAGTGCCAAACCATCATCACCAGACTGATCCAGCATGCCGCCTGCAATGACAGGTGCATCGCCGCTATAAAAGATGCGAATGGAATGAATATTACCACCCTTAACACGAATATCTTCGGGGTCATTCGATGTGATATCGGCGTTGGTAACCCTGACAACGTCCTGCAGGTCCGCTTCGTTGCTGGTAAAGCTCCATGCGACATTTGCGTTCCGACCAATAATGACAAAAGGAACCCCCGGCGCCGTCGCGCCTTCAATCACCTGATCACCAAACCGCATCCGGGCCAGATACCATGTGCCTGGAATTGTCAGACCGAGATGCGGATCACCAGCTAACAATGCACCTCCCGTATTGCTCCGAGATGCGACAATCGCCCACGCATTTGACGCGCCAAGTGGGGGCTCGAATTGACGTGGCGGCAGGGGTGTATCTTTAAACGCCGCTTGCTCGCCTAGTTTAAGAGACGGCCAAAGTTCGCGGACTTTATCCATACCAACACTATCAATCAGTGCCTCGCGTGCAAGATCATCGCGCCAGCGGGCACTCAGTTGATAGGCCATCAAACGGCCCCACAACAACCCATGTTCAGGCAACCAGGGCTCGGGCTCAAAGCCCAGCAACGAGAATTCCATAGGAAAGGAGCCATCTCGAGATTTCAAGTATGCATTCACACCATCCGCATATAAAATGAGCGCAGATCGCGTTTTACGATCAAGACTTTCATACTGTGCTGTCGCTAAACGACCAAAGCCGATCCGGCGTTGTGCGATATCAGTTTGTAGAGTCTCAGCCCCGATCACTTCTGTCAATTCTCCCAATGCGAAACGACGCATGCCTTCCATTTGCCAAAGACGGTCCTGGGCATGCACAAACCCAAGGGCGAAGTGCGCGTCTTCCTGAGTGCTTGCATCTATGGTTGGTGCACCATGCAAGGTCCTGGAAATTGTTATAGGCGCGGTTATACCTGACATGACGATCTCGCCAGACGTATCGGGCAGGGACGTCCGTAACCACGCGTAAAGTCCCCCCGTTGAAATCGCAATAGCAAGTAAGGCAAGCAATAAAAATCTTAATAAGGTCTGTCGCATGGCATTATAGAGCCTATCCAACAGCCGTTGCACAAGGCCTCCTGTAGCATTCCATCAACAAAAAGTTTCAGCGTCGGGCCTTGATTGCGAGAGGGTGCGTAGGTAAGTACTGTGGACGTCATTCTCACAAGAAAGGTCACTTTATGCCCGGTCCACTCGAAGGTATTCGCGTTTTTGATTTAACCCGCATTCTAGCTGGCCCCAGCTGCACGCAAATGCTGGGCGATTTAGGCGCTGATGTGATCAAGATTGAACGCGCCGGAGCAGGGGACGATACCCGCAACTTCGCGCCGCCTTACATCAAGGACGACGAAGGCAACGATACCTCAGAAGCCGCTTATTTCTGTGCTGCCAACCGGAACAAGCGCTCGGTGACGTTGGACATTTCAAAACCCGAAGGACAAGCGTTAGCCAAACGATTGATTGGCACGTCGCAAGTGCTGGTTGAGAACTTCAAGACAGGCGGGCTAAAGAAATACGGTCTTTCCTATGATGACCTCAAAGACGAGTTTCCTGGATTGATCTATTGCTCGATCACAGGATTTGGACAGACTGGCCCGTATGCCATGCGCCCGGGTTATGATGTCCTGATCCAGGGTATGAGTGGATTGATGAGCCTTAATGGTGATCCTGACGGCGAACCGATGAAGGCTGCCATTCCCGTGGCTGACTTGATGGCAGGCATGTATGCCGGTGTCTCTATTAATGCCGCACTGCGCCACCGCGAAATAACCGGCGAAGGTCAGCACATCGATATTGGCATGCTCGACGTTATGGTGTCGTTCACGACCATCATGGGCATGAACTATCTCGCGACCGGCAACAATCCGCCTCGTCTGGGCAATGCGCATCCAAACATCGTCCCTTATCAAGCCTTTGAGACTTCAGACGGTGCAATCATTCTTGCTGTTGGTAATGATGGTCAGTTCCAGCGCTTCTGCAAAGTTGCAGAATGCGAAGAGCTTCCTGCAAACCCAGATTATGCGACCAACGGTGCGCGCCTCAAAAACCGCGAGCAGCTGGTGCCGATTATCAAAGACATTGTAAAACAAAAGCCGATGGATTTTTGGCTCAAAGAATTGGAAGCCAACACTGTGAGCTGCGGCCCAATCTATAAACTCGATCAGGTGTTCTCAAACGAACACGTCCTTGCCCGCGACATGAAGATAGAGATGGAGCAACCCGTAACCGGCGCTCATGTGCCCTTGATCAATAGCCCCATCAAAATGTCTGGCACACCCGTCACCGCGCGCATGGCACCACCAACAATTGGTGAGCATACGGATTCAGTTTTACAGGAACTGCTTGAAATGGACGAAGGCGAATTATCCAAACTCCGCGAGCAGGGAGTTATTTAATCATGATCCCGACACCTTCTGGCGCAGGTAGCTTTTTATCACTAGGACAAAGTGGTTTTCACCGCGTCGGTTTCACAGATTGGGGCCAGCAGAAAAAACGCAAAGCCACAGTTTGTGTTCATGGGCTTACCCGTACCGGTCGTGATTTCGATGTATTGGCATCTGCACTTTCTGAGTATGGGCGCGTGGTCTGCCCAGACGCTCCTGGGCGAGGCGCTAGTGATTGGCTCGCAAACCCAGGTGAATATAACTATCCCGCGTACATGAATGATATGTCCGGCTTGATGGCACATATTGGTGCCGAGCGCGTAAATTGGGTTGGCACATCGATGGGTGGGTTAATCGGCATGATGCTCGCATCAATGTCGGGCACACCTATCCGCAAATTGGTCATCAATGATATTGGCCCCCTCGTATCAAAAGACGCTCTTGTTCGAATTAGTCGCTACGTTGGTGCTGCGCCGGCGTTCCATGATCTGGAAATGGTTGAGGCTTATCTGCGTGATGTTCATGCACCCTTTGGCGATTTGAGTGACGAAGAATGGAAGCACCTGGCCACCACCAGTGCTATTCCAAATGGCGAGGGCGCGTTTCAATTGCATTATGACCCAGCGATCGCCGACGTGTTCACTGCAGGCCCTGTTGAAGACATCAATTTATGGTCGGTGTGGGACCGCATTTCATGCCCCGTTTTGGTTTTACGCGGTGAGAACTCTGACCTATTGAGCGCAGAAACTGCCACAGAAATGTCTACGCGAGGCCCACGGGCAACCGTCAAGACCATCAAAAACTGTGGTCATGCGCCAGCGCTGATGGATCAAGATCAAGTAAAAATGGTTGTAGACTGGCTCGAGAATTAACGCCTGAATTATACTCGCTTATCAAAGTCCGGTAATTTATCTCTTTAATGAAATAAAACGTCTCACCTTATACTAAACAGATGTTTTGGCGGCATTAAAGCCATGTTTTTGGCACTATCATAAATCTCAATATAGCTAATAGGGTTATTGTGTCTTTGGCGCATACAACTCGTCGTAAGCATATAAATCAAATGATGAGCGCACCAAGGGGGAGGATGACAATGTCAGAGACTTAACTTTTACAACGTTAAGGGGATTTAGATATGGCAGGAAAATTCTTAGTTGCTGTCGATGCCAGCGAAGGAAGTGAACGTGCACTTAATACTGCAATAGCACTTGCCAAAAACACCAATAATTCAATTACAATTGCACACGTTATCGAATGGTCTCCATTCAGCTTTCATACACCATATGAGTTAGCGGAGCGGCACAAGCGCCGCGAAGAAGAACTGGATCGTGCAAAACAAGCAATGTTAGCACCAGCAGCTGCTGCCGTAGAAGCTGCCGGGGTCGCGTGCGAGACGATCGTCCAACACGGCCATCCCGCAGAAACGCTTGCGGCATTGGCTAAAAATTCAGATACCTTGCAAATATTCATTGGTCGGAAAGGGCAATCTTAAGCTGGTTTGCTTCTTTTTGGCAGCGTTGCGTCCTCATTAATTCAGATTTCAGCGGTCCCTGTGACCGTTGTGCCGTAACGCGCTCAGAAAGGAGAAACATCATGACAAAATTTAATTGGATTAACTCAATGACCAAATTCTTTCTGGTCTTGATCTTTGCTGCACTGATACCTGAAACAGCCTCGGCTGGAATTGATGCAGCGATAAACGAAGCAACAGCACCTATCGCGTCTGCAATTGGCGCTACCGTGTTCTTCAAGATACCGGTCTTTGGTGCTCAATTGTCAGTGGTCCGTATTATGGCTCGTTATTGGTGCCGTATTCTTCACGTTCCGCATGGGCTTCGTGAACGTTTGGGGCTTCAAACATGCCATCCAACTGGTGCGCGGTGATTACGCCAATTCAAATGATTCTGGTGAAGTGTCGCACTTCCAGGCCCTCGCAACCGCTGTCTCCGGTACCGTCAGCATTGGTAATATCGGTGGCGTTGCAGTCGCAGTGACAGTCGGTGGGCCCAGGGGCCACATTCTGGCTGATCATGGCTGGCTTTCTCGGCATGTCGACCAAGTTCGTCGAGTGTACCCTTGGCATCAAATACCAGACAGAAAACCCAGACGGGTCTGTGTCTGGTGGACCGATGTACTATCTCCGCAAAGGGTTTTCCGAGTGTGGGATGGAGGGTTTTGGTAAGTTCATGGGAACGTTCTATGCCATTGGTATCTTTATTGGTGCCCTTGGTATCGGCAACATGTTCCAATCCAACCAGGCATATGTGCAACTTAACAACATCACGAATGGCCTGTTTGATAGTCTGGGCTGGCTTGTTGGTATTGCCATGGCCGCCGTTGTCTTCGCCGTTATCGTTGGTGGTATTAAGTCCATCGCACGGGTAACGGAAAAAATTGTTCCTTTTATGGCGATCTTCTACTGCTTCTTTGCATTGATTATTATCTTCATGAACGGTTCTGCTATTCCAGAAGCCATCAGCAATATCTTTTCTGTGGTGCATTAACCGGTGAAGGTGTCGCAGGCGGCGCATTGGGCGCACTGATTATCGGCTTCCAACGCGCTGTATTCTCGAACGAAGCAGGTATCGGTTCTGCCTCAATCGCGCACGCTGCCGTGCGAACCAAAGAACCTGTCACCGAAGGCATGGTTTCCTTACTTGAGCCGTTCATTGATACCATTGTTATTTGTACCATTACGGCGATGGTCATCGGAACGACTGCGGTTGCTAACCCTGGCTTTGCTGGAGATTTAACAGGGATTGCGATGACGTCTGCGGCATTTGAATCGCAGATATCATGGTTCCCAATTCCACTGGCTTTTGCGGGTATGCTGTTCGCATTCTCGACAATGATCTCATGGTCATACTATGGCTTAAAAGGTTGGACATACCTGTTTGGCGAGGGTGCTAACGGACAAATGATTTACAAGATCATCTTCTGTGTGTTCGTCGCATTGGGGTGTGTTGTTCAGTTGGGTCCAATTCTCGATATTTCAGATGCGCTCGTGTTCTTGATTTGCGTTCCGAACATTCTCGGATTGTATTTCCTTGCACCGATAGTGAAGCGTGAACTCGACAGCTATATGGAAAAAATCTGTAGTGTCGAGATACAGAAATATAAGAATTAGGTTATCCCTCGTGGACTTATGGTCCACTCAAAATACTTCACCCCGTCCAAGTGGCGGGGTGTTTTTTTGTTTATCTGAAATAAACGAGCGTATTAATCGTTCAAGATTTTGGCGGCATCGATCGCGTGATACGTCAGGACACCATCGGCACCGGCACGTTTGAATCCCATCAGGGTCTCCATCATCACAACATCGTAATCCAGCCAGCCGGCATCGCCAGCTCCACGCAACATCGCGTACTCACCCGACACGTTGTAGGCAAAGGTCGGCATGGCGAATGTATCTTTAACGCGCCTGACGATATCCAGGTAGGGCAGGCCAGGCTTGACCATGACCATGTCCGCACCTTCGGAAATATCCAGGCTCACTTCGTGCATCGCTTCGTCCGTATTCGCCGGGTCCATCTGATAGGTTTTCTTATCGCCTTTTAGCGCGCCGCCAGAACCGACCGCGTCACGGAAAGGCCCGTAAAACCCGGATGCATATTTGGCCGCATAAGACATGATCGCAACGTCTTCATATCCCGTTGTATCCAGCCCATTTCTGAGGGCAAGAATACGACCATCCATCATATCCGACGGCGCAATTATATCACATCCAGCATTGGCTTGATTGATGCTTTGCTTCACCAGCAATTCAACGGTTTCGTCATTGAGTATTTTCTCACCTTGAACAATGCCGTCATGTCCGTCCGAGTTAAATGGATCAAGGGCGACATCACACATCACACCAATATCCGGCACGGCATCTTTGATGGCGCGGACAGCACGGCAGACAAGATTGTCATTATTCCATGCTTCAGCTGCATCCAGTGTCTTCAGATTTTCTTCAATGAAAGGAAAAATTGCGACCATGGGAATGCCAAGGTCGTGGGCGTCTTTAACGGCTTGAACAACAAGATCAACAGACAGTCGTTCAACACCTGGCATTGAGACGACAGTTTGACGCTCGCCAGTTCCCCCAACAACAAAGATCGGCCAGATGAAGTCCGCAGGTGTCAGCGTGTTTTCGCGCACAAGATTACGAAGCCAAGGTGTACGGCGATTGCGGCGCATCCGTGTCGAAGGGAATGTTCGTGTCGGTGACGTCATAATCTCATCTCAAATCCATTGATTGTAATTGGCGGTATTTTCGCGATCTAGACCCATAAGAGCAAGGGTTTCATGATCGAAAAAAGCCGACTATCTTATCTGCAGAAAGGTTGTATCATGAAAAAAACACTCCTCAATTTTGCTGATCTGATGTGCTCTTGGTGCTGGGGGTTTTCACCCGTCATGGAAAAAATCCATGCCAAAGCCAAAGATAAAGCCGAGTTACAAATTTTCGTTGGGGGACTACGTCCATTTACGGAACATGTGATGACTGACCAAGATAAGTCATATGTACGCAATCATTGGGATCACGTTGCCGAAGCTTCCGGACAGCCATTTGATTACGCGCTCTTTGATCGTGGAGATTTCACTTATGATACGGAACCGGCATGCCGGGCGGTTGTCACCTTACGCCGGATTGAGCCTGACTTAGCGCCCAAAATGCTGGCCCGTCTCCACAAAGCTTTTTATGCCGAGAACCAAGATACAACGGACACCAATGTCTTGGCTGACCTCGCACATGAAGTTGGCGTGCCGCGTGGTGATTTCCAAATCGCCTTTGAAGACGACGCCACAAAACAGGAAACACTTGCTGACTTTCAATACGCCCAGCGCTCACAGGTTACCGGGTTTCCAACAGTGATTGGCGTCACCGAAGGCGCACAATCTATCGCTCTTACGCTCGGGTTTCGGGCATGGGAAGGTGTTGAGCCGACGCTTGATGATTGGCTCAGTGCCTGATCTGGGTGGGCAAATATCCCGCAATCCCTTGACATGTAGGACTCTGACAGGCCATACCCCGTCGCTGAGGACGCCAATGTAGTGCGTCGGATTACCTGAAGTGGGAGAACTCCATGGCGGAGACCTTAAAAACGATTTTCTACGCGATTTTAATCGCCTTATCTATTCGCGTCGCTGCGTTTGAGCCGTTCTCAATCCCTTCAGGTTCGATGATCCCGACACTTCTTGTTGGCGACTATCTTTTTGTTTCTAAATCCGCATATGGCTACAGCCGCTATTCACTGCCGTTTGGATTGCCTTTGCTCCCGGAAGATCGTATATTTTTTGAAGAGCCTGAACGCGGCGATGTTGCTGTCTTTAAGCTACCTCGTGACAATTCTACCGATTTCATCAAGCGCGTTATTGGCCTGCCGGGTGACCGCATTCAGGTTAAAGCCGGTATTCTGCACATCAATGGTCAGCCCGTTGAGCGTCGCAAAATCGAAGATCATATATATGAAAATGCACCTGGGCAGTTTTCGCGAATCAATCAATATATTGAGACGCTTCCGAACGGGCGCGAACATTTGATTGCTGAAAGATCAGACGACAACCCCGGCAGCGACAATACAACGATCTACACGGTCCCTGAGAAACATTACTTTATGATGGGTGACAACCGCGATAACTCAAATGACTCCCGGTTCCCGGGCGTTAGCTTTGTGCCGCGTGAGAACTTCGTTGGTCGTGCTGAATTCCTGTTCTTCTCAATCGACGGGACCGCGTGGAAGATATGGACTTGGCTCGATAAATTACGTCCGTCACGCTTCTTTACGGGTATCGAATGACCGCCAAGCTGGACACATTGCAGGCTGCAATTGGTTACACCTTTAAAAACTTGAACCTTTTGCGCCAAGCATTGGTTCATTCGAGCGCAACGGAACAGCGTTTAAAATCAAATGAGCGGATGGAATTCCTTGGTGACCGGGTTCTGGGACTCATCCTGGCCGAGTTGCTACTTGAGAATTACCTCGATGAAGCCGAAGGTGAAATCAGCTATCGTTTCACGGCATTGGCGCAACGTGACTCACTTGCGACCATTGCCGGCAAAATAGATCTCGCAAAACATCTGTCACTTTCAAACGGTGAACACTTAACGGGTGGCCGCGAAAACCCAGGACTCCTTGCTGACGCAACCGAAGCCGTTATCGCAGCAATTTATATGGACGGCGGACTCGAGGCTGCGAAGGCATTCGTCCATAATAATTGGACCGAGATGATGCGCTATAATCGTCATCCGCCAAAAGATGCTAAAACCACGTTGCAGGAATGGGCGCAGGGACACGGATTGGGGCTACCTTCATACCGTATCACTGGACAAGAAGGTCCTGACCATCAACCGGTTTTTAGTGTCGAAGTGACAGTCGAGAAACAACCCGTGTTAAGCGGGCAGGGAAGCAACAAGCGCGCTGCTGAACAAGCTGCCGCTGAAGCCCTTTTGAATATTATAAGTAAGGAAGAAAAATGACCGCCAAAGATGAGCAAATCAGCGCAGGCTTTGTCGCCGTTCTCGGCGCGCCAAACGCAGGCAAATCGACACTCGTCAATCGTGCGGTTGGTGCCAAAGTGTCAATCGTATCCCCAAAAGTGCAAACAACCCGCACGCGCGTCCTCGGCATTGCCATTGAAGCCAGTGCACAGATTTTGTTCGTGGACACGCCGGGCATCTTTGAGCCACGTCGTCGCCTGGACCGTGCCATGGTTGCCAGTGCATGGGGCGGGGCACAGGACGCAGACCTGATCTTGCTCATCGTCGATTCCGTTCGTGGTACAATCGACAGCAACACACGCCGTATTCTTAAAGGTCTTGAGAAACGCAAAGCCGACAGACCCGGTTCGCCTGCGCCTATTCTGGTTTTGAACAAAGTTGATGATACTGAAAAGGCTCATTTGCTGGCTTTGACGCAAGAGTTTGGCGAAATGGATTTGTTTTCAGATACCTTTATGATCTCTGCACTGACAGGTGATGGCGTTCCCGATCTTTTATCCTTTTGTGCGGCACGCATGACGCCGGGACCATGGTTGTTCCCGGAAGATCAGATCAGTGACATGCCTGCGCGTATGCTCGCAGCCGAAGTCACACGGGAAAAATTATACCTCCAGCTTCAACAGGAATTGCCTTACGCAGCAACCGTTGAAACCGAAACCTGGACCGAACAAAAAGACGAGTCGATCCGGATTGAGCAAGTCATCTATGTTGAACGTGACAGCCAAAAGGCGATTGTGCTCGGCAAGAGGGGCGCACGGATCAAAGAGCTTGGTAGCGCATCCCGTAAAGATCTCGAATACATGTTTGAGACGCGGGTGCACTTGTTCTTATTCGTAAAGGTCCGTGACAAGTGGTACGACGACCCCGAGCGCTACCGTCCATGGGGTCTCGACTTCAACGCATAAAGAAAAAACCCTCTCCTTGGGGAGAGGGTGCCTGTACTGCGGGTGAGGAGTCTCGAGCCGAAGCCCGAGACCGAACCCTTTAAACCTTATCGAGTGCCTGACCGATATCGCTCAAGATATCGTCGATATGCTCGATACCAATCGACAAACGAACATATCCAGGCGTCACGCCAGAAGCCGCCTGATCTTCAACAGACAGCTGTGAGTGCGTTGTTGATGCCGGATGAATTGCTAAAGACCGTGCATCACCAAGGTTCGCAACATGATAGAGCAATTCGAGGCTATCAATAAATTCACGACCAGCCTCAACGCCACCTTTTAATTCAAAACCACAAAGACCGCTGTAGCAGCCAGGGATACCCGTCATGTAAGCATCACGACGACGCGCGGCTTCACCCGTCTGTAATGATGGGTGAATAACGTTCTCGACTTTGGTATGGCTGTTGAGGAACGCCGCAACCTTATTTGAATTCTCACTGTGCTTGATAATACGGAGCGGCACAGTCTCGACGCCTTGAATGAACTGGAATGCATTCATCGGGCTCATGGCGGCACCCATATCACGCAATAACGTGACGCGTGCGCGAATGATGTAGGCAATTGGACCCAACGGCTTAACAGCCTCGGTCCATAAAGCCCCATGATAGCTCGCATCAGGGTGGTTCAACGTTGGAAAGCGATCACCGCCAGCTTCCCAATCGAAATTACCACCATCGACCAGCATCCCGCCGATAGATGTGCCATGTCCGCCAAGGTACTTGGTTGTTGAATACACAACGATGGCCGCACCATGATCGAAAGGACGGCAAAGCAAAGGACACGCAGTATTGTCCATGATCAACGGCACGCCGAGTTCACGACCAATGTCAGCCACTTCTTTGATGGGGAAGACATTCAGCTTCGGGTTCGGCAATGTTTCCGCGTAATAGCACCGTGTGTTTTCGTCCGTCGCAACACGGAAAGCTTCCGGGTCTGTCGGGTCAACAAAGCGGCACTCAATGCCTAAATCTTTGAGCGTATTGGCGAACAGGTTCCATGTTCCACCGTAGATGTCCGTTGAGCAGACGAAGTTATCACCAGCACGGCACAGGTTGAGGATTGAATACGTCGATGCAGCCTGACCAGATGCAACAGCCAATCCAGCAACGCCGCCCTCCATCGCTGCAATGCGCTTTTCCAGCACATCACAGGTCGGGTTCATAATCCGTGAGTAAATGTTGCCGAATTCCTTAAGCGCGAACAGGTTTTCTGCATGCTGCGTGTCGTTGAATTCGTATGCCGTCGTCTGATGAATAGGCACCGCGACCGCGTTGGTTTCGTCGCTGCGGTATCCTGCATGCAGGGCCAATGTCTCAGGATGCATTTTACTCTCGTCCATAGTGTCTTCCTCCAAATGTCAGCAATTTGCCGTTAAACTTGGCCAGAAGGTCATACGCACGACCACTTTTGTCAAACATCAACAAAACCTCTCCTGGTGGTGCGGAGCGCGGGTGAGGGGAGTCTAAGCGATACCCTAAGATTGACTAATCCATCTATTTCGATACCGTCTTTCGCATGAATTGATAATTTACGATTTGGGTTTCCACTTTAAAGTTGCGAATAAAGGACGAGTACATTGAGGTTTAGCTTACGGTTTCCACGTCATCATCTTTCACGATTAACTGCGCTTATCCTTTTTGGAGTTCCTATTATCTCACTTCAAGCTTGTGGCTTAGCCGCGACGCATGTCGACACGTCAATTGTCCTTACATCCGAAAGCGCGGGCGCCGTTGTTATTGGTGGCGTCGATACGACGAAGAATCCATCCCACACAGGAATGTTTCTTCATTTTGCCCGATAAGATCCAAAAACTAATCGGCTGATACCGGAGGTAACGTCCTTTACTCTTTCAGATCAGCCACTGCATAAAGGTTTGATCGTAAAGCATATTGAACCGGGCCATTATATTGTTACTATTATTAATTGAATTTTTCAGTTTGGTCGCATGACATTCGAGCCGATCTCGTCACCGGATGCTTCAGGTCTACATGGGGTGCCTGACGATGCGCGTGTCGGAGGAATTGATGCGTATCGAATAAAAATCAATGCAGGAGAAGTTGTCTATTTAGGTGAATACATCATTGCCAATTTCGACCCTAAATGGGTTAATCGTCAGCAAGACTTAAATGAGCAAATGGCAAAGATGAAAAATATCTCCGTTACTACAATCTTCCGCCCACCAACATTGGCTACCGAATAATATAGATGCAGAATTTTTCTACTTTGGTCCCTGCAACTCGGAAGATATGCAAAATGTTAAGTTTCCCGGTTTCATTCGTTAAGTCGCTACGAAATGTCACTTATTTCACTGTTGTTTGCATTTTTCTTTATGGCTGTGGTCTTGCGCAAAAGCATATAGATCCTGCACTGAAATTTGATCCATCCAATGATAAAGCAGTCGTTATCGGAGGTGTCGACATCACAGACAATAAGGATTTTTATTCTGCGAGCATGTTGTTCTGGCAATACGACGAAGAAACACAACGTCTCATGCCGGATTGAAGTATCTTCAGCTTTCAAGACACGATTATTTATGATGGCCTTACATTCAGTGTTATCGAACCTGGGAGTTATGCGATGGTTGCTTACATCTACGATCCAGGTGGACGTGTATTAACGATTAACTCGCCGGACAGAAATTCTTTAGGCGGTATTGGGGAAAATGCCCGCATCAGTGGCGTTGACGCGTTTCGCTTCAAAATCGAACCTGGACAGGGTTTATACCCTGGGGAGTTTGTCATCGGTGCGTACAAGCCCAAATGGGTGAACTAAGAGGATGTATTAGCAGCTCAGCTTACCAAAATGCCGAATTTTCATGCCAAACCAATGTTTCACGCACCTGTTAAGAGTAAAAATTGACCATGAAACGTTACATATCTCGGTATTTCCATTGGATTGCTGGCATGGGGACACTCATCTTACTCTCCGCCTGTCAGACGATTGAACCACCATCAATCGACGATACACGCGGCCCGAAACCAACAGAACTCCGTAAGCATGTCATAGAAGTTCTTGATCCCGGCTCGTTCACTTTCCAAGCAAGCTGGTATAGTCAGATAGGGGATATAGATGATCAAAAACAGATGGTCATGTCAGACGTTTTGGAAACTCATTACTACATCTCAGGTGGATTCACGACAAAAACATTCAAGTCCTAGAATTTCTGCGTCTCGTTAATAAACCCACCAGAGGAACCTGGCGATAACGCGCGGGTCGGCGTTATGACCATTACTGTAAAAAATGGTGAGGGTAATTTCGGATTTAATAATTGTCTTTGGTATGACCCAACGCCCCAGTACAAAAAGGCAGTCGATGAAGCAGTTACTGAAGCCAAAAAGTTAACCAAAAATTGACGTTAACGTTAACGTAAAGTATAGGTGTACTCGAAATATTACCTCCGAGCCGCTACACTTGCCGTTCATCCTTGGGAGAGGACGCCATGCCAGACGATGGAAAACAGGGGGCTGATAGCCAGACCTCGAAAACCTTAGCCGCAAAAGCTTACACGCCGAAGAACCCGGTCCGGTTTGTGACGGCAGCGAGCCTTTTCGACGGCCACGATGCCTCGATCAATATTATGCGGCGTATCCTGCAAGGTGGCGGCGTTGAGGTGATCCATATGGGTCACAACCGCTCGGTTGCCGAAGTTGTCAGTGCGGCGATCCAGGAAGACGCGCAGGGCATTGCACTCTCATCCTATCAAGGCGGTCACGTTGAATACTTCAAGTACATGGTCGACTTACTTAAAGAAGCCGGACGTAGCGATATCAAAATCTTTGGCGGTGGCGGCGGCGTTATTGTCGGGCCCGAGATCAAGGAACTCCACGATTACGGTGTGACGCGCATTTTCTCACCCGAGGACGGTCAGCAGATGGGTCTGCAAGGCATGATCCAGCACATGATCGAAGTCTCGGACGTGGACCCTACCGATGATCTGCCAAAATCACTCAGCAAACTTGAAAAGGGTGATCACAAGGATTTAGCGCGCGTGATCTCTGCCATTGAGCGCGGCAAGTTGCCTGACGCTGACCTGAAACAATTGCGAGACACCGCTGCCAAACATGACAAAACGCCAGTGCTTGGTATCACGGGCACAGGTGGTGCTGGGAAGTCATCACTGACCGACGAGTTGATCCGTCGTTTCCGTCTCTTTTCAGAAGAGCCGAACATTGCCGTGATTGCTATCGATCCAACGCGCCGGAAAACCAACGGCGCGTTATTGGGCGATCGCATTCGCATGAACGCCATTGATGCGCCGAACCTGTATTTCCGTTCCGTCGCTACGCGGGGCTCAAAGATAGAAGTGCCTGAATACTTGGGCGACATTATTACCGCCGCTAAAGCTGCCGGGTTCGACATGGTGATTGTCGAGACCCCGGGGATCGGCCAGGGCGATGGCGCGATTGTCGATTTAGTCGACGTATCGCTGTATGTGATGACGCCCGAGTTTGGTGCGCAAAGCCAGCTCGAGAAAATCGATATGCTCGATTACGCTGACGCTGTCGCCATCAATAAAATGGACCGCAAAGGTGCCTTGGATGCGGTACGTGATGTCCGTAAACAAGTGCAACGGAACCGTGAAGCGTTCTCTCAATCCCCAGATGAAATGCCCGTATTCGGTTGCATGGCATCGAAGTTCGCTGATCCCGGTGTCACGGCGCTGTATCAGGAACTCCTCAGCGTATTTTCTGAAAAAGGTTTCAATGACCTGGGCTGCACAGTTGCGCCTGTCACATCGCGCGTATCCGAGCCCGGCCAAACCATCGTGCCACCAGACCGCGCCCGGTACTTGTCCGAAATTTCAGAAACCGTTCGCGGCTATCACGCAACCATTGAAGCACAATCAAAGCTCGCGCGTGAGCGTCAGCAGTTGCGGGAAAGCAAACGCATGCTCTCCGAAATCGGCGATGACGCCAGCGGACTTGATGCGCTTATGGCAGCCCGTGACAGTGCCATGGACTCCCGCGCCAAGAAACTCATCGAAATTTGGCCCCGTGTTGTTGAGAGTTATTCCGGTGACGATTACGTCGTCAAAATCCGCAACAAGGAAGTCCGCTATAATCTTCAACGAGAAACTTTAAGCGGCAACCGCGTCTCACGCGTCGCCTTGCCAAAGTTTGAAGACGAGGGCGAGCTACTCAAGTTCCTACTCAAAGAAAACCTGCCTGGCAGCTTCCCCTTCACGGCTGGCGTATTTGCATTCAAGCGCGAGGGCGAAGATCCGACGCGTATGTTCGCGGGCGAGGGCGATCCATTCCGCACCAACGAACGCTTTAAGTTCTTATCCAGAGACTCTCAGGCCAAGCGCCTGTCGACCGCATTCGATAGTGTGACCCTGTATGGTTTTGATCCGGACGAGCGCCCGGACATTTACGGCAAGGTCGGAAACTCCGGCGTATCCATTGCATCGCTCGACGATATGAAAGTGCTGTATGACGGCTTCAATCTATGTAGCCCATCGACATCTGTTTCAATGACGATCAACGGACCGGCACCGACCATCCTTGCAATGTTTATGAATACGGCTGTTGATCAACAGATCACCAAGTTCGAAGCCGACAACGACCGCGCGCCTACAGATGAAGAGATCGAAAAGATCAAAGCGTGGACGCTCGAAACTGTGCGCGGCACCGTACAGGCGGATATCTTGAAAGAAGATCAGGGCCAAAATACCTGCATCTTTTCAACTGAATTTGCCTTGAAGATGATGGCCGATATTCAGGAATATTTTGTCGAACATCGGGTTCGGAATTTCTATTCTGTATCAATCTCTGGCTATCATATTGCTGAAGCTGGCGCGAACCCGATCAGCCAGCTTGCCTTTACGCTCGCCAACGGCTTCACGTTTGTTGAAGCATACCTCGCGCGCGGCATGAAAATCGATGACTTCGCGCCGAACCTAAGTTTCTTTTTCTCGAACGGGATGGACCCTGAGTATTCCGTCATGGGCCGCGTTGCCCGTCGCATCTGGGCGTCGGCCATGCGCTTTAAATATGGAGCGAACGAACGCTCGCAAAAACTCAAATATCATATCCAGACATCCGGTCGCTCGCTGCATGCGCAGGAAATGAACTTCAACGATATCCGTACGACGTTGCAAGCGCTGATCGCGGTTTATGACAACTGCAACTCGCTGCACACCAACGCCTATGACGAGGCGATCACAACGCCGACCGAGGACAGCCTGCGCCGTGCCATTGCCATTCAAATGATCATCAACAAAGAATGGGGCTTGGCGAAAAACGAGAACCCAACCCAGGGTGCGTTCATCATTGATGAAATGACCGACCTTGTTGAGGAAGCCGTCCTCCAGGAATTTGATCGTATCACCGAGCGTGGGGGTGTGTTGGGTGCCATGGAAACAGGCTATCAGCGCGGCAAGATTCAAGAAGAGAGTATTCACTATGAAACGCTCAAGCATACGGGTGAGCTGCCGATCATCGGTGTGAATACCTACAGAAACCCCAACCCACCAGAGGATGTGACGCCCGAACTTCGTCGCTCCACGGACGAAGAAAAGAAAGGCCAAATCACGCGCCTGCGTGACTTCCAATCACGCAACACTGCCTCCGCTGACGAGATGATCAAACGCCTGCAACATGCAGCAACCAACGACGAAAACGTGTTTGCTGTATTGATGGATGCAGTACGTGTGTGCTCACTCGGCCAAATCACCGACGCACTGTTCGAAGCCGGCGGCAAATACCGCCGGAATATGTAGCGTCTGATTTCACCTTTATTCTTCATACCATCAAAAACGTCATTCCGGCGTAGGCCGAAATCTAGAGCGCCATAACTGGACCCCGGCCTTCGCAGGGGTGACGACTTTTATACATTTCCGTCATCCCCGCGAAAGCGGGGACCCAGTCCTTAGTATCGCTGATATCTAGGTTCCCGCTTTCACGGGAATGACGCACATAAGAAGTCTCTCTTCTCAAATAAAAGAGAGAGCTTAAATTGGTGAGAAAACAGATCGTAGTTGCGCAGCCCACCGGCCATCAATAAACGCCATCACCCAGATTGTTTTGAATTGAGAGATCAGACTATCATCGACGCGGAACCGATTTACGCATACATCGAGATGCACTTTCTCGATGCTTGCATGAATGACGGCGACTTCATCAAAACTTGAAAGATGCCAATCACCGCCAGCTCGGGCACGGAAATCGTCGAAGTAGTCATCAGTTGTGTCCCAGGTCTTTAGCGCACCACCGGTCAGTATATAATTGGGAAAATGCAGTGTGGCGACGAGGGCATCTTCGTCCGATGCATTTAACGCCAAAATATGAGCATCGAGCACGGCACGCGCGGCATGAATAACTGCGCTATTTGTGATCTTGTGCACGAGGCTTAGCTGTCCCTTACTTCAGGCACATGACCAAAGCTGATTGCGAGCCTGTTCCATGCGTTCATTTGCGCAATGATAAGCGTAAGATCGACAATTTGTTCATCTGAGAAATGGTTTTTTAGATCATCGAACAGAGCCTGTGGCGCGCCATCATCAGAAATCAATGTGACGGCTTCGGCCCAGGCAAATGCGGCACGCTCACTCTCATCAAAGAAAGAGCACTCTTGCCATACGGGCAGGCAGTCGAGGCGCTGTTGGGTTTCTCCAACAGCTCGGGCTTGCGTCGAATGAAGATCGACACAATAAACGCATCCATTGATCTGAGAGACGCGCAGTTCGATCAAAGCATGCAGATTCTCATCAATCAACGTGATATGGCTTTTTGCTTTCGCCATGCTGGCGATGGCAGATCCATTGACTGAAACATAGTCGAGACGCTCAAACATAGTCGATCTCCTGCAAGTATTTTCTCATCAAGCCTTAAGTCGTTTTAAGACCAGTATCGCACCACCCGTAACCAGCCCCCAGAAAGCACCACCAACGCCAGCGATGGTCAGGCCAGAGGCGGCGACAATGAAAGTCACGACGGCGGCTTCACGCATGTCTTCGTCGTCGAGCGCGTTTTTGAGCGACGCGGCGAGGGGACCCAATAGCGCCAAGCCTGCCACGGTCTCAATCAATAACGGCGGGGCAGCTTGAACCACGGCGATCACGAGGCTCGCCAACAGGCCAAGAACAATCTAGCATCCCCCTTTAGAGATCGCCGCCCAATAACGCTTGGAAGGGTCTGCATGGGCGTCCGGCCCCGCACAAAGGGCAACAACAATCGCGGACAGGTTCGTTGTATGTCCGCCAAACGGGGCGAAGAGCATTGAGATAATACCCGTCACTGCAATAGGGCGACCAGGCGGTGGCTCATATCCGAATGACCGCAACACACCAATACCCGGAATATTCTGCGACGCCATTGTGACAATGAATAACGGTAACGCTATGCCAATCAACGCACCTAATGTGAAGATCGGCACAATAAGTTCTGGCTGTGGCCAAACAGACGTAATGGGTATGGCGTCACCATGCATCATCACCACAATCACAGCGACCAACACTGCTGCAGGCACGGCCCACAATCGCTTTAATCTGGCAACGATCGCCCAGACCAGTATGACAGGCAAGGCGGCTTCCGGGGCCGTTGCTGCTGCTTTCACGGGTGCCAAACACAATCCCATCAAGACACCCGCCAACATCGCGCTGGCAATCGCAGTTGGTATCATCGCCACCCAGCGTCCCAACAGCTTCCAAAACCCCGCCACAATAATAAGCGCACCCGTCACGAGAAATGCGCCAACAGCGGCCTCGAATCCGCCATCAACAGCGCCGGTCGTAACCATCAGCGCCGCACCAGGTGTCGACCATGCGGCGGCAATTGGCATCTTCGTCATCATGCCTAAGACGATACTGGCAACACCCATTGCGATGGCACCTGCCATCAATCCACTTGAGGCTTGCTCAGGGCTAGCACCCACAGCGATCAGGCCGCTAACGACAACGGCGAACGAGCTTGCGAACCCAACGACAGAAGCAATCAGCCCCATCAAGAAGGCTTGCCATGTAAAATCTTTAAACATGATGAGAGTTTTACGGTTTCGCCAGAGGGGTTCAACCCAGTTTGTTTGAATTTATGTACCCATGACAATCAATAAGCGAGACGCGCTTGAGAGAATACAGAGGGCATAAACACATAAACTTGCACCGAAAAACAAGATGTTGGTTTTCGTACGCTGAAATCCCCATATAATCCCATTATGGATCCAAAAGATGTCAAACTCCGCGAAGTCCTCTTCGAATTTCAACAGGTCGGCAGCTATGTGCGCGTAACGGCTGTATGCGCATGGTCTAATACTGAAATCACCATGGTTGGCGACCCCAAGCAAAGTGAACGTGCGCTTAAAGATGCCGCCATGCGGAAACTAAAGTACGTCATCGCCAAAAATATTACCAAACGCGATAGCGGATCGATCATCGCTTAACTATTCAATTCCATCCCATCCCGAGGAAAATATTCAAATGAAAATGCGCGGCGCGGTACTCTATGAACAAGGCTTGGCACGCCCTTATGGCACATCAAATCCATTGGTTATCGAAGAACTGGATTTGGACGGCCCACAGCAGAACGAAGTGCTGGTCGAAATTCGCGCCGCCGGTCTATGCCATTCAGACTTGTCGACAATCGAGGGCATTCGCACACGTCCTTTACCAGCCGTGCTTGGGCACGAGGCCGCAGGCATCGTTCGTGAAGTCGGCCCCGGCGTCACTGACCTGAAAGAGGGGGATCACGTCGTCCTCATTTTTGTAATGAGCTGCGGTAAGTGCTTTGAATGCCAATCTGGCCGCTCGCATCTATGCGGTGCCAGCTTTGAAAGTAAAATGAAGGGCGAGTTAGTTGGTGGTGGACGACGCCTAAGCCTCAAAGGAAAGCCTATCAACCACGCAGGCGGTGTTTCATGCTTCGCCGAGTACGCGGTTCTGGATCGATCATCAATGGTCAAACTGCCATCTGATATTTCATTCGATGATGCGGCACTTTTTGGCTGCGCAGTCATCACGGGCGTTGGGGCTGTCATCAATACAGCAAACGTTCAGCCGGGCGAGACTGTTGCCGTGTTTGGCTTGGGCGGCGTGGGTCTCAGCGCTATTATGGGTGCGAAGCTCGCAGGGGCTGAACCCATCATTGGTGTCGATTTGCGCGCAGAGAAAATGACTTTAGCAAAATCTCTGGGCGCGCACGCAACGGTGAATGCGGGCGAGGGAACGGAACGTACTGCTGCTGCTATCAAGGACCTGACATCGGGCGGTGTGCTTCATGCAATTGAGCTGTCTGGAACTGTCAAAGGGCTTGAGGCGGCTTACGCTTCGCTTCGCGCTGGCGGCACGGTAACGATTGCAGGCCTCACACCTGCCGATGCAACGTTTGAGATTTCGCCTTACATGATGGCAGCAAAAGAGTTTCGTTTACAGGGATGCTATATGGGAAGCTGCTCAGCCCCTGACGATATGCCAAAGTTTGTCGACTATTATCGTGAAGGTAAGTTGCCAGTCGATCAGCTTCGTACGGATGAATTGGGCCTTGATGGCATCAACGAAGGGTTCGAGCGCCTCGCCGACGGATCCGCCATACGGCAAATCCTGAAACCGCACGGGTGATCCCCTAAAAACATCTCTATCACGTCACCCTTGCGAAAGTGGGGAGCAGTTCTTTTTTACTGATGCCAAAGTTCCCGCTTTCGCGGGAATGACGCACATTTAAAAGACTAATGACAGTCAGGTGAGGGCAGTAATTCAAAGTGGCTCAGTGCGAGATTTAGCGAAAAATCACCGAAATCCTGAACCATACGCTGCGCCACGCCGTCCTCGCTATAATCGACTTCGATTTCGAATTCAGGGAATTCTTCGTTCGATAACAGCGAAAAATAAGCCAGTCGTACACGCCAAACAGGCAATTTATTATCGTTTGCTGTCAGCGCGGCCGGAAGAGGTTTCGCTTTAGCCTTTAAGGCGGGAACGTGGCGACTACCAACAGACTTCGCTGTATTATTGTGTACAACGTCACCATCAACAACCGTGCCCAGAATATACGCATTAACTTGATACGGGTTATTTAAACTTGCACCGTCAAAAAGCGTTTTTGGGAAGTGACGAACGCCTGTTTTTGCCTGAGCCAGCATTTGCATCAAATGATTTGCTGGAAATAATGTGCCGCTAGGGAGATCAACGGAAAAGCTCTCTTCATTGTCGAATTGCGCAGAGCCAATACCATCGGCCATACCTGCTTCACCTGTGAATAACTCTTGAAGAACGCCGTCTTGATTATGATCCACATCGAACGTGAATTGCTCTCCGTCATAACTCTCAAAGCTGCTAAACGACCATGTGGTTTCAATCATCCTGGTTTCGCCATCAGCATTGTAGCCAAGCTGCATCGAGACCCGTGACTCGACTTCCCAACCTTCACATAACGCCTCAAAGCGATAAAACATGGTGCCTGATGCACTACTGATGTTGGCGCTTTGTAACGCACGGCCCAAGTCCATTTGGTAAAGCGCACGATGAGATGTGAAGATGTCCTTGGATGCCGTCAAATCGTCAGCCATTGCAGGCGAAGCAACGCTTAATACTGCCAGCGTGAGCATACGAACTGATAATTTTGACAACGGGCCAATCATACTGGCCTCCCATGGTTTGACCGATATTCCTCGGTTCAGGCTTCAAGCTTACGCCTATAAACTCTATGCTGTCCAACCTAGCTCGAAAATCTAAACAGCGCGGTAATCTAAGTCACACCCGGCAAATATTGCCGAGCAGAAACGCCCAAGACACACGTTAACCTTTGGCAAACCATTGTTATTCAACGCAGGTTAAAATGGCACGGTGCTTGCAATTCATACGCTAAATAATGGGAGCAAAGATGAATGCGGATTGATCAGCCGCCGTTACCAATTGATATTTCACGTTTGGCCGTTGGGCCGCCCCTTGACCAGCGCACCGACAAAGATGCGTCTGAGCAAAGCAATAGCCGTGCCCTCGTTGCGTACCGGGATCGCGATCTTATTGCCAAGGAAAATGCTGCCAAGACCAAGGAAGTCACTGAACCTGCACGTCTGCCACCACCAGTAGGTGGACCACAGGTCCCTGATGCGCGTTATATGTCGCCACGCGAAATGCAGGATTATAGCGAGAACTTGTACGCGGCAGGTGTTCTATCCTTTGAAGACTACGAGATTTTGGCTTTTCAGCCTGACCTGCATCCAGACTTTGGGCGAACCATCGGCGCGCTCACTGGTGAGGCCGCCGCTCCAGACCGCAAACGTGATTATATCGAACACTGGGGCAAGCGTTTGGATTTCACACAACGCTATTACCCGGTAAACTCAAACGAAGTTCGCCAGGCTCACCGAATACACGAAGCCCTTAAGGCGTTTCCAAGTCGCACAGACATTTTCGCATAAGCTCACATGGCGTATAAAAACTTTGCTACGCAGCTTAGTGTTCTGTTGGCAGGTCCGCGCTGGATATGGTATGAACCCCATCTAGATTTTTGATGTCGCCTTTATCTGATTTAGGTCGATTGAACATACAGAGTGGAATGAGCAGAAAGTTGGGACATACTGTAGCGATAGCGTCTGATCACGCCGGATTTAATCTGAAATCGCAACTTAAAGATGACCTCGTATCTGCGGGTCACACTGTTGTCGATCTTGGTGCACACAACTCAGACAGCGTTGATTATCCTGACTTTGGTTTTGCCATGGGCAATGCCATTGAATCCGGCGATGCAGAATTTGGTGTCCTTGTATGTGGATCAGGCATTGGTATTTCAATCGCCGCTAATAGAAATCCAGTCGTTCGCGCAGCCGTTGTCAGTAATAGCCTGACAGCAAAGCTTGCGCGCCAGCACAATGATGCGAACGTTATTTGCTTTGGTGAGCGTTTGATTGGCTCAGAAGTCGCGCTCGATGCCATGCAGGCGTTTCTTGAAACAGATTTTGAGGGCGGACGGCACGCACGACGTGTCGATATGCTCGCTGAACCTAAAAAATAGTATTAGTACCAAAGGGAATAGATTGACTATGTCCAATGCAAATTACCCCAGCGACTATCATCAGCGGTTCTTCAACGTGTCACTGCCAGAGCGTGATGCAGACTTGTTTAAGTCAATCACCGACGAACTTGCACGCCAGCAAGATCAGATCGAACTGATTGCCTCAGAAAACATCGTGTCTCGTGCAGTCATGGAAGCCCAGGGTGGCGTCATGACAAACAAATACGCTGAGGGATATCCAGGTCGCCGTTACTATGGTGGTTGTGAATTTGTCGATGTGGCAGAATCTTTAGCAATCGAACGCGCCAAAAAGCTTTTTGGCTGCTCATACGTTAACGTCCAGCCGCATTCTGGTGCACAGGCCAACGGCGCCGTATTCTTGGCGCTCCTAAAGCCTGGCGACACGATCCTAGGCATGTCTTTGGCTGCTGGTGGTCATTTGACGCACGGCGCACCGCCTGCGCAATCTGGCAAATGGTTCAATGCCATTCAGTTCGGCGTGAAGAAAGACGACCATTTGGTCGATTTCGAGCAAGTCGAAGCTTTGGCCAAAGAGCATCAGCCAAAGATCATCATCTGTGGCGGTTCCGCTTATCCACGTACCCTCGACTTCGCCCGGTTCCGCGCGATTGCCGATAGTGTTGGCGCTTACTTGATGGTCGATATGGCACACTTTGCAGGCCTTGTAGCATCAGGTGTTCATCCGTCACCACTGCCATACGCTGACGTTGTTACGACGACGACGCATAAGACACTTCGCGGTCCTCGCGGCGGAATGATCCTGTCGAATAACGAAGACTTGGGTAAAAAATTCAATTCAGCGGTATTCCCTGGCCTCCAAGGCGGCCCATTGATGCACGTCATTGCGGCTAAGGCCGTCGCCTTTGGCGAAGCACTAACGCCTGAGTTTGTCGACTATTCAAAAGCTGTCGCTGAGAATGCTAAGATTTTGGCGGCTACATTGATAGAGCGGGGACTTGATATCGTCTCTGGGGGTACTGATACCCACGTGATTTTGGTCGATCTGCGCCCTAAAGGCGTTAAGGGTAACGACGCGGAGGTCAGTCTCGAAAATGCAGGTATGACCTGCAACAAGAACGGCATTCCGTTCGATCCAGAAAAGCCAATGGTCACTTCCGGTGTGCGTTTAGGTACGCCAGCCGCCACCACACGAGGGTTTGGCGTCGAAGAATTTAGAAAAGTTGGGAACTTGATTGGTGATGTCTTGGAAGGCCTCGCAGAATCAAATGGCGATAACAGTGCAGCCGAAGCGGCAGCACGGACGGAAGTTAAGGCACTATGTCAACGCTTCCCAATTTATACGTACGTCTGATTAACGACCAATAATTAGGGGGAAATAAAACTATGCGGTGTCCATTTTGTGGAAACGAAGACTCTCAAGTCAAAGACTCACGCCCAACTGAAGACAATGCTGCGATCCGTCGTCGCCGGTTCTGCCCGGCATGTGGCGCGCGTTGGACAACCTTTGAGCGGGTTCAATTGCGTGAACTAACCGTTGTCAAAAAAGACGGCGAAAAATCACCATTTGATCGTGATAAACTGTCTCGCTCGCTGAATATCGCCCTGCGGAAACGCCCGGTTGGTGAAGACCGGATTGAGCGTATTGTAAATTCAATTCAGCGCCGACTAGAGACACTGGGCGAGTCAGAAATTCCGACCAAAGTCGTCGGCGAAATGGTTATGGAGAACCTCAAGGAACTCGATCAAGTTGCCTTTGTTCGCTTTGCATCTGTTTACAGGAACTTCCGCGAAGCCAAAGACTTCGAGGACTTTGTTGAAAACATAGGTGATGGCAACAACGACTAAATTCATGTTTGGATCCGATGACCGTGCGCACATGCGCGCGGCCTTGGCTCTTGCTGCTCGAGGTCTCGGACGTGTCGCCCCCAATCCTGCTGTTGGCTGCATCCTTGTTCGCGAAGATTTAGGTCAAAACGGCCTTGTTGTTGGGCGCGGCTGGACGAAACCCGGTGGGCGCCCCCATGCAGAAACAGAAGTCCTGGGACAAGCAGGCGGCCTTGCCCGTGGTGCACATGCGTATGTGACGCTAGAGCCCTGCAATCACCAGGGGCAGACAGGCCCTTGTAGCGACGCTTTGATTAACGCGGGCGTGAGCATCGTGACGATTGCCCTCAAAGACCCTGATCCGCGTGTTTCAGGAACAGGCTCACAACGTCTCGTCGACGCAGGTATTGAAGTCCGCACGGGGCTCTTGGGCGACGAAGCCCGTCACCTTAACGCTGGCTTCCTCTCGGTTATCGAACATGGTCGACCCTGGGTGACCCTCAAGACGGCAACGACCCTTGATGGTGCCATTGCAGCCCGGACAGGTGAAAGCAAATGGATCACGGGTGAAGCGGCACGTAATCGTGGACATCTTTACCGTGCTCAGAATGACGCTATTTTGACTGGCATCGGGACGGTTCGACAAGACGACCCTTCGCTCACATGCAGGATAGCTGGCCTCGAAGACCGTTCACCCATTCGCGTGATTGTGGACCCTCGGGCCGAAACGCCCTTGGATAGTCAGTTGATCAAAAGCATGGAGACCGTGCCGGTTTGGCTCATCGTTGGCGATGACGCGCCAGCAGAAAACATTCAAGCACTGCAGAATGTCGGCGCAAAGGTGATCATGTTTCCTCCCATAAGCGGCGGGCGGCTCGCGCCTCAAGATATCGTCAAAGCCTTGGCAGGCGAGGGCATAACACGTGTTTTGCTGGAAACCGGTAGCGCGTTGTCTGGGTCATTTATGTCTGATGATCTGGTCGATGAATTGGCCTGGTTCCGCGCCCCCAGCGTCATGGGCGGTGACAGCTTGCCAGCGATCGCGCCGATGGCCGTGAACACGCCTGATAATGCCCCTAGGTTTCAATATTTAGAGACGATTCCCCTTGATGGAGACCGACTAGAGCGCTACCTCCGCATCAGTGATAAAGGATAGGCCCATGTTTACAGGCATCATTACGGATATCGGGAGCGTCAAAGCCATCTCAGGCGAAGGGGATGTGCGTTTTGATATTAATACTGCATTTGTCATGGATGATGTGGCCATTGGGGCGTCCATTGCTTGTGCTGGTGTGTGTTTGACGGTGATCGAGAAGGACGAAGGCTGGTTCGCCGTTCAGGCTTCTGATGAAACGTTGCAAAAGACAACATTGGGAGACTGGCAAGCCGACACCAAAATCAATCTGGAACGCGCCCTAAAGCTTGGAGACGAGCTCGGCGGGCATATTGTCAGTGGCCATGTCGACGGTGTTGCGCATGTTGTTAGTACGCAGGCCATTGGTGATTCCATGAAGATCGATTTTGAAGCGCCACGTGATCTCGCAGCATTTATCGCTCAAAAAGGCTCAGCGACCATTGATGGGGTATCTTTGACCGTCAATGACGTCGATGACTGCCTGTTCTCGGTCAATATCATTCCGCATACACAGTCCGAGACCACCCTTGGTCAATTAATCAAAGGTGATCGTGTAAATCTGGAAATAGACGTTCTTGCGCGCTATGTTGCTCGCCTGAATTCAATGAATGGATAATCTTTTGTCATCACCTGAAACTGAAAAATTCCTGTCGCCCATTGAATACATTATCGAAGATGCGCGTAACGGTCGCATGTTCATATTGGTTGATGATGAAGAGCGTGAGAACGAAGGTGACCTTATCATTCCAGCGCAAATGGCAACGCCGGATGTGATTAACTTCATGGCAAAATTTGGCCGTGGTCTTATATGTCTGGCGCTGACATCTGAACGCGTGAACGAGCTGGAATTACCAGCCATGTCCAGGCGCAATGGTTCTCGTCACCAGACAGCCTTTACTGTTTCCATCGAAGCCCGCGAAGGCGTTACCACGGGCATTTCAGCATCAGACCGGGCGCGAACTATCTCGGTCGCGATCGATCCAACAAAGAAAGCTGCAGACATTGCATC